>Ga0126342_10003133_pt1 | contig 27007 bp, 21 predicted proteins | sample Cyp1metagenome_FD_92528 | JGI IMG/M metagenome (GOLD analysis project Ga0126342, IMG submission 92528) | Coral microbial communities from Lord Howe Island, Old Settlement Bay, Australia - Cyphastrea 1 metagenome | ecosystem: Host-associated > Invertebrates > Cnidaria > Coral ...
AGATAAGATGAGATAAGATGAGATAAGATCAGATAAGATCAGATAAGATCAGATAAGATCAGATACGATCAGATAAGATCAGATAAGATCAGATAAGATCAGATAAGATCAGATAAAATCAGATCAGATGAGATAAGATGAGATAAGACGAGGTAAGATGAGATAAGATGAGATAAGATGAGATAAGATAAGATTAGGTTAGAAATATAGATAGATAGGTAGATAGATCGATCAACAAATAGGTGGATAGGTAGGTAGGTAGGTAGATAGTCACAGAAAACGAAAGAAAAAGAGAGACGGAGAGGAGACCTCAACCACCTTTCGGTCCATCAGTGGCTTCGCTCTTCTTTCCGTGATTCACAACAACCAACCTCTCCTATAGGTTTCCTATTTTTGAAACTTCCGCCACCGCCTTGTGCGGTACTACTGGTAAATCGGAAAATCTTTTAAACGAACTAAGAAACGGGCACAAGGTGTTGCGCAACTTGATCCTGGCTCGTGAGGTACCAGCTGATCCAATGGAACTCTTTTTCCAGATTCAAGCTGCCCTGAGTGTCCCTTGGCGGATGTTTTTGGTGAAGCATCGCACCTTTTTTCGCACCTGTTGGGTCGCAAAAAACGCCATGTTTTTGTCGCCTTGTGTCTTTTCTGATCCCCCAATGCTCGGGGGGTTGGTCCCCGCCTCGACGGTTGTCAACATCACCGCAGCTCTCACATGCTGGTGCCCCCCTGGCGGACTCACATATTGGCGTGGTACCTGCAGGGTGGTACCCCTCAGTGAAATGATGACATGTTTGTTGGTTTATGTTCATCCCATTACCCTCTGGTAAACTAACATGACTATGGAAAATCACAATTTTTAATGGGTAAATCAACTATAAAAGGCCATTTTCAATAGCAATGTTTGTTACCAGAGGGTAACTATACTATATAAGTTCGAAAACCAAGAGTTGTTGGAGTTATAAACTAACTTAACTGATCTTAGCTGGGTGTGTCTGAAAATGGGACCGTACTCGCAAATTGCCATTTTATTCAACATACTATGATTTTTGCCCGAGAGAAAATGCCCATGTTTTCAGACAAAACCATTGACATTCCCCATGAATCCTCAGGGTCTTGGAATTTCACTTGTATTATTTATGTAATAACCGTACTTTTTCAATTTCCAAACTTAGACATACTTTACATACATGGAACATGTAACAATGTACTTATCTCATGTGTGCTTCATTGTTTTTTCATGTTCTTTCGCCAAAAAATCGGAAGATGTCCGGGTCCCGGGAGAGGGTGATAGTCACTATGCCAATCCCCAGCTGCAGACAATGTCTTCTACAAACTATATATATGGGTATATTCTCTAGATGTGTGCCGTTCAAAAGGATTATTTGATATATAGATTATTAGATTTTTATGTTTATTTGTTTTGTTATTCTTATTATTCTTATTGTTGGTTCTTAGCATTCTTACTATTGTTCTTCTTTTTCTTATCGATATTATTATTACTATTTATCATGATACTTGTATGTAAGTTTTGATAAGGGCATATTCCAGAAGACCATGGTCTGAAAGCAGTGGCGCCGCGACTTAGGTCTTGCACCTGTGGCGAGTGTCATCACCTTCCTTTGCCACTGGGCACGTCGGCGTTTCGGGGAACTGGAATGGGGATTCTGTGGAGCTGTTGCTTGCAAGGCTACCGGGTAGAATTGATCATCATGTAACCATTGATTGAATCACTATTCTACATGCTTTGGGTGGCGACAATGGTGATATGTCGGGATGGGGATCTTCGCAAGACCATACTTATTTTAGAACTTGAACGAAGCGTTTGCGAAGCCCCACTTTTCCTCACGACCATCCAAGGATTGGTCGGAAATCTCAAGGATTTTGTTTCCAAGCTTAAACTTGCCAAGACCAGTTTCTTTAGGAAAACATCTGGTGGTTTCGTAAGTCATCGTGGATCCCCAGTCCTCACCACGGGTTTTAATACTAACTTCTTGGTTTAGTGAGTCTAATGACTTGGATGATGGCCCATGGGTGCCCCTATTTTCTTTTGCAGCAGACCTCCAATGAGTCCTGGAGGTTTCCGTTTTGCCATGGTGGTATCCCCAGTTATCATCCCATTTTTGTTTGGGATTTTCCATTATAAATTATAAACCATCCAGCGATAAAGGGGTACCCCCATATGGAAACCAAGGGATGCGCTGAGGCCCGAAGCTGGCTCTCTTCCTTGGCCTCCTACAGCTTGAAATCTGCTTGGCCCAAAGTGCAGTCCATCCATCCCCAGGTGCCCCAGGTTGGTGAAGAGTGTTCGACCTCACTGTTGTTTGATGTTAGAGTATACTCTTATATGCTTTTTAAACATCAGCTTTATGAGTGTTTTATAGTTTTACATACAGATATACTACCCAATATATTGGTTTTTTTCATGACCAAGAGTTTTGAACAGTGCTTGCCCTCTGGTAAACTAACATAGCTATTGAACATTGCCATTTATGGTGGATTTACCCATTAAAATTGTGATTTTCCATAGTTACGTTAGTTTACCAGAGGGTATATTTGAAGGTGCCTTGACGGTCTTGATCATGGGTATTGGGTATCGGATGGTACGGTATGGGTCCTGAATTTCCACTGGGAACCACAGATTTTCGCAACGTTTGATCTTCCTGTTTTGTCTTCCAACAAAAATGGAGCCATCCCGATATTCACCTTGATGTCGCTCTTGACTGGTTGGTGGTTTGAAATATCGGGATCGTGATCGTCAATGACGAGCATATTTTTCATTTGCTGGATCAATCATCAGTTGAGATCGCGCCCGAGGTGGACAGTGTCTTGGCAAATCTTCCCATGTCCGAGAGCTTTGAGAAAGCTGAAGCTTTGCTGTCCACTCAGGCCAAACAGGACAAGGGTGAGGGTGAGGAAGGGTGACCTTTTTTGAAAACCAGCTTTTTGAGCTCCAGTTCCAGTTTTTTTTGATGAGAAACGTGATGATTACAGTAAGAACTCAGCAGAGAAACTCTGACCGTGTCAACTTTCCCAGTGGAGAGATGGAGCACAGCCACGGAAGCCATGGAGCTGTGAAGTCTGAAGAATTGGAGGCTGCGGAGGTGTCCTACAATGTGAGGCCCCCGTTCGATAGCTAAGTTGGTGCAAATAACTCCAATCATAACTAACTTTATGGTATTTATAACTATAGTTGCTAGGGCTTATAAACTAACTTATAACTGGGGGGGCCACATTGCAAGTGAAGAATTGTCATGCGGTACCCCGAGTCATCATCCAGTGGTTTTCTTTCATGACTATGAATTAGTCTTGAATTTGTATTGAAACCTATGGTGATGACTGGGGAGCCCCCATGACTTAAGAAACCCCAGTAAATTCCATTGAATCGCCAAACACTATAATCCCCATTAAATCCATTTAAAATGACCATCAAGGCTACAATATACTATTGCATAATTTCTACAATATTATATATATAATGTGTATATATATATATATACATAGACAGGTTATGTCGAATACTTATTATATACATGATATTAATTAACTACAGCAGTATTAAATGTATTTGAACTATTAAAATGCCATAAATCACATTTCATCCCCTATAGTATGCAGTTCAAAAAGTGAGTGATTTTGAATTTGTCTTCTGGCAGGATCCGTTTCGTCCGCCATTTCAGTTGAGAGTCGCACCTTATCCTGGTGGTGTGGTGGTGCAGCTGCGCTTGACCCACATGCCCTTGGATGAAATTGGCGGCAATCCATGGGATGAAAATTATGTGGGAAAAAAACATGTCATTTGCACCATCCCGCAGTCATCACCATGTCTATAGGTGGTATGTTAGCCATTCCCTAAATGGGTGGTTTGTGATAGTGTTTTACCCACGTTGACTTGGATGTTGGTAAAATCCAATAGCGAAGCCTTTTCTATTGGGGGGTTCCTATTGATATATCGAACAGTGACTGTCACTGTTCGATATATCAATGACAGTAATGGATGTTTACAATGTTGTAGAATTTAAACATGACCCTCTGGTAATTTAACATAGCTATTGAAAATGACAATTTAGAAATAGTTGATTTTCCCATTAAACATGGTGATGTTCCATAGTTTTTTGTATGTTTACCAGAGGGTAGTCCCCATTATATCCCATATATATATATATATAAATCCCTATAAATCCTCATGGTATCCCTATATACAGTATCCCCTTTAAATTTATGATTAGTTAATCTGGTTCATTAAGAAAAACAACAAAGCTATAACTAGGGACCACCTTTTGGGAAGCTGAAGCCCCGTTTCTCGATCCATTTGGAGAACTCTAGAAATGTCAGAAAGTCATGTGTTATGAACAATGCCTATACCGATAAACATATTCATACTAACAAACATAATTACTGGTCATCACTACCATATATTCTATAGTATATATATATACATACATCATCTACATACATATATCTATATATATATACATGTGTATATATATATGTATGTATGTATGTATGTATATATATATATATACTATGGTCACATATCGGTATCTTCACCGGTTTTCACGCGCACGAGGTTTTCGGATGGTTTTTGCATCGTCCCCTTGCTCCAAGACCTGGCCAAATTGGTGGCGGATCAGGAGCTCTTGGCGCAGGCCATGGAGACCATGGCCGGGGGCGAAGAAAAATGATGATTTCTGGTGCAAATAACTTCAATAACTATGGTTTATGGTAGATATATCTATAGTTAATGGGGTTTATAAACATCATAAAATATCCTACTTGGTGGCGAACTACCCACGGCTCGTTTTTGTGGGTTAGTGAACTACCCAGTTATTTCAGTGGATTAACCCGCTCCAAAAATCCCATGTAAATCACTGGGGTTATAACCCACAAAAACGAGCCGTGGGATGAGCCACCAAGTAACAGATCATATATGTTTGGTGGTTTCAAACATGAATTTTATCTTCCATTTCATATATGGGATGTCATCCTTCCCATTGACGAACTCCATCATTTTTCAAGATGTTTATTGCACCACCAACCAGATGATATTCTGTGTATGTAGGTAAATCACCATTTTCAATAGGTAAATCAACTATTTCTATGGTCATTTTCAAAATTATTTTTGGTCATCCAATCATATCATCGATATTTATCCCCATTAGAGATCATTAAACCACATTAAACCATCTTATCCCATAAAGATATAAATAATGACGAATAACGTGGCGGGGAATGCGCTTCGCGTTGGGTAAATCCGGATGTTGCTTTTGGCAAAACTATTCCCAAGATGGGGGTGTAACCTTTCAAACCTGACACAACATGGGATATAATGAGGATATCTTCAAAAATGAAGTTTTCCCCAAGTTTTGGTATTTAAAATGATTGGTTTTCCAGTTTTATAATCAATTTTGGATGATAGCTAGGGGTACCTCCATAACAAAATGGAAACCTCCAACACATTGGTGTCCTCCTCCCTAGGTTTGAACCAAAGATATCCAGCCATATTTTTTTTGTTGGTTGTATCTTGTATCCCATGTGTATCCCCATGAATTTATTGGTGTTACAATGGTTTAAATGGTTTTACATGTTTGATACCTCGAGTTAACGCAAGTTAGATCCCCATATATTTTTCACGGTTGAATCGCAACTTAAGGGATGGTGAATTGCATATATCCCATACAATTTGTCATCAATGTAAATCATAGTTTAAAGTATAATCTAAATCACCCTACGTATATCATTAATCATTATATACATATATCTACATATCATCATATAAATATGTTTTAAGTTTAAATCCCGTATATTCCCCTTTTTGAACCCACCATCCCCATTTTTCACCGCCCTTTCCATCGCAGGGTCAGCAGATTTCTCCGCTGCCAGCCTTGCCGGTCTCCTTCGATCTACTGCAGCGACGTCTCTTCCGCACCGTGGATGGGGACCACAGCTTGGGCGACCCCGTGCAGCTCGGCGATCCGAAGGGTGTCGGTCAAGACCAGATCGTCACCATGGGCGAAAACAGTACTGGTTCAAGGATGGGAGTAGCTCTATTTTTGTGATACCCTCTGGTAACCTAACATAAGTACATTGAAAATCACATTTTTTCATGGGAAAATCAACTATAGATTGTTATGTTCAATAGCTATGTTAAATTACCAGAGGGTACCTACCTTTTCTCTTTTCCTGTTTTGGTGTTACGAACTGCAGGCGGGTTGTTTACAAGTTTACAGTGTAAGATTGGCAAATTTGGCTGGTTTTCTGAGATCGTTTTTTTGAGGAATTATCCCAGCAGCATGATGACCAACTCTTGGTTGTGGTCAAGGAGAGTCAGGTGTCAGGATTCCAAAGTCGCTGAATTTGTGGATGATGTTGTTTTGGTCCTGATGGATGCCTACTAAATTATCTAGTTCACCCTCTGGTGCTGAAGAGAAATATCATGAAAGTTTTCTCGGAACCCTAGTGACGAACACTTACGTTCTTAGTGGGTTGAAGCCACCAGCCCAGTAAACAATGTTGAATTTCTCCATCATTTAGCAACGATCAGACATGATCAGACACACCTATCAAACCTCAAAGCGAGCAGAGTATCACCTATCAGGGTCAACTATTGAGGTGTAGTCCATCTTTATCACGGTATAGTTCTGCTACCCAGTGTGAGAAAAAGGACGAACATGGAAGATTTGTTGTTGAAATCAACATCGAATCAACATGAATCACCATCCCATATGGATAGCCCACAGGAAACATGCACATTTACCAACTTAGCTGCAGCTATCCATTTTTTGTGAACAATTCGATAAGTATCCATTTCAATATCGTTAATTAAAGTGAAATCTGGACAAATCCCATCATCATCCTATAGTAATTTAATCCCTAGAAATCTCGGGAGAACTCCTGAAAAATCCCACCGAAAAAAACCCAGGACGCCCACCACTTTGGACTCTGGCGGTTGGACCAACTTGGTTCGCTCCGAACTGCTGAGCGTGAGCCCCATGCAGGCGCTGGAAGAGCTGGCTTCCGATCAGTGTAGGGCAGAAAAAGTCAGGAAACAATCAGGAAAATTGTTATCTTACTGGTGCTAAACGCAGGGAATGAGGGAATGATCCGCAATAACTATTCATAATCATCCCACTCCCCCATTCCCATCCATTCCCTACTAAGCACCAGTTTATAATTCCACATTCCATGTATAATTCCTCATTGTTTATTCAGCCACATAAACTGACGTTTTGAACACCTTTTTTTTTACCACCGCAGTTTTATGTGTTCAAAACGTCAGTTTATGATTATGATCATAGGGGAAACTCATTGACACCCCAATTTCATGGCAAGTTTACTGGAAAACATCAATTTGTCCATCAAATCTTGGGGGAAAGCATCGGAAAGCCCTATTTCTTGATGGCCATTCTAGTGGGCAAAACGTAAGTTTATGATCAAATAAAGGGGACACCAAATTTGTGGTCATGTTGTGGAAATCGTCACTTGCCCAAAGATCTTGGGAACTATAATTCTGAGTAAAACCATCATTCACGACATCATGTGGAAGATGATGATAAAGCCACTGAAATTATCCCATATGCGAACCATGGTGCTGGAATATGTTCCTACAAAACTGGGTCACAAAAAAATATGGGGTATTCATGTTGGCGAGAAAATATACCAGCACCATGGTTCGCATTGGGGTATCTGAAATTTGAGGTCGCCGTGTCCCTCGTGTTCGGTCGTCAAACGGCCAGGTGAGCCTCATCAAACATGCAGCCCTAAAGCTGGCGGTTCCGGATGAGATCCTCCTGTGCCTCAGAATTTTCCGATGGGACAAAAAAGGGTCGTGACGTGTTTTTCTTTAAAGAGTTGGTGACAAATCATGGCACTTATGGCCCTTAACAGTTTTAGATGGAATATCATAGGATTATAACTCCTACAACTAGGTTTTAATATATATACATATATAATACATATATATATATATACATCACTTGAATGAGGTTATAAGCCAGTTTGAACTGGGCTATAACTGTAGGTAACTCAACCAGCAGAAAATGGTTTTGAGTTGCCCAAAAAAGTATCATTTTTCACAATGGCTATGAAGAATCGGCATTTTTAGTAGGTACTGTAAATCTATACATGGGCCATCCAAACCACATAGAACACTTTGAAAAATCGCGGAAGGGATTTGTGGGGTAGACTTAGTCCTGGCGTCCTGGCACAGTGTGGCAGCCGTCTGTGGTATTTTTAGATGACGTTCCGAACGTTAAGTGCGAAATACCAGTGTTTGATTGCCAGAAAAGTCACAACAGTCACGATGTTCGAATTGGGTCCTTCATATTCTCAGCTTGTGAAAGTGTCAAATTCATACAGATCACGATTCTAATTTTAGATATTCTACAATGTGGGGTCCCCGAGATAGCTAAGTTGGTTTATAACTTCAATAACTAGGGTTTATGATACTTACAACTATAGTATTCATGGGGTTAACAAAAACCAACGTTCACATAACTGGCGGGCTCCACAAAATCCACTGATTTTAGTGGGAAAAGATCGGAACTTCAACGACTGGGTCAGTTTTTCGTGACTTTTTTGGTGATCTTCTGCAGGTCATCAACATTGGTTCATCAACAAGGCTCAACCATCACTGGTTGGTGCTTTGGAACCATTTGGTTGGTTAGTATATATATATATGTATATATATATGGAGGTTTCCCAAAATATAGTGTGTATATATATATATAAATGTGGGATTCCCAAATATCTGGTTGGTTCTTTGGAACAATGGAATTGTATGACTTTCCATAATATATGGGAATGGGATAATCATCCCAACTTACTTTCACTCCATGATTTTTCAAGATGGTTATGGCACCACCAACCAGATGAATTCACAAAAGTTCTGCAACAATAGATGTGTCACAAACACATGTTTTTTTTTCATCCGGCACAGGATCATGAACCAAAATTACCATCTGGTTATGACTAACATAGCCATGGAAGCATGGCCCATTTATAGATGATAAACCTGATGGTTTAGCGTTTTAAAAATGCTGATTTCCCAGTTCGCAAACCGTTAAATAGCCAGAGAGTAATCCCCCTTATATACCCATTAAAAGTCTATAAATCACCAGAAATCCCCATTATATCCTTTAAAATCATTATAAATCCTTATAAATCACCATAAATCCCAATTATATCCTATAAAATCATTATAAATCCTTATAAATTCACCATAAATCCCCATTATATCCTATAAAATCATTATAAATCCCTATAAATCACCAGAAATCCCCATTATATCCTATAAAATCATTATAAATCCCTATAAATCACCATAAATCCCCATTATATCCTATAAAATCACTATAAATCCTTTTAAATCACCATAAATCATCATTATATCATATAAAATAACTATAAATCCTTATAAATCACCACTATATCCCATAAAATCACTATAAATCTTTTTAAATCACCATTATATCCTATAAAATCACTATGAATCACCATAAATCACCATAAATCATTATATCCTACAAAATCACTATAAATCCTTATAAATCACCATAAATCACCATTATAGCCTATAAAATCATTATAAATCCTTATAAATCACCATAAATCACCATTATAGCCTATAAAATCACTATACATCCTTATAAATCTTCATAAATCACCATTATATCATATAAAATCCATATAAATCCTTATAAATTCCCATTAGATCCTATAAAATCACTATAAATCATTTTAAACCACCATAAATCACCATGATATCCTATAAAATCACTATAAATCCTTATAAATCACCATAAATCCCCATTATATCCTATAAAATCACTATAAATCCTTATAAATCCTCATAAATCATTATTATATCATATAAAATCAATATAAATCCTTATAAATTCCCATTAGATCCTATAAAATCACTATAAATCCTTTTAAACACCCATAAATCACCATTATATCCTCTAAAATCACTATAAATCCTTATAAATCACCATAAATCCCAATTATATCCTATAAAATCACTATAAATCCTTATAAATAACCATAAATCCCAATTATATCATATAAAATCACTATAAATCCCTATAAATCACAATAAATCATCATTATACACTATAAAATCATTATAAATTTCTATAAATCACCATAAATCACCATTATATCCTATAAAATAATTATAAATCCTTATAAATCACCATAAATCTTCATTATATCCTATAAAATCATTATAAATCCCTATAAATCACCATAAATCACAAAATCATTATAAATCCTTATAAATTCACCATAAATCCCCATTATATCCTATAAAATCACTATAAATCCTTATAAACCACCATAAATCACTATTATATCCTTTAAAATCATTATAAATCCTTATAAATCACCATAAATCCCAATTATATCCTATAAAATCACTATAAATCCTTATAAATTACAATAAATCATCATTATACACTATAAAATCATTATAAATCCCTATAAATCCCCATAAATCCCCATTCTATCCTATAAAATAACTATAAATCCTTATACATCACCATAAATCATCATTATATCATATAAAATCACTATAAATCCTTATAAATCACCATTATATCCTATAAAACAACTATAAATCCTTATAAATCACCATAAATCACCATTAGATCCTATAAAATCACTATAAATCCTTATAAACCACCATAAATCACCATGATATCCTATAAAATCACTATAAATCCTTATAAATCACCATAAATCCCCATTATATCCTATAAAATCACTATAAATCCCTTATAAATCCTCATAAATCATTATTATATCATATAAAATCAATATAAATCCTTATAAATTCCCATTATATCCTATAAAATAACTATAAATCCTTATAAATCCTTAAAAATTCCCATTATATCCTATAAAATAACTATAAATCCCTTATAAATCCTCATAAACCATTATTATATCATATAAAATCAATATAAATCCTTATAAATTCCCATTATATCCTATAAAATCACTATAAATCCTTATAAATCCCCATAAAACACGATTTTCCCAAGTAGGGGCCTCAACATCAGCCATCAGCCATCAGCCGATCCGAGTCATCTAAGGCTGACAGCCATTGGCGTCTCCATGGGCAAAGTGCACCAGCAGGCGATAGGAAAACCATGGGAAAACCATACAATGTGAGGCCCCCCAGTTATAAGTTGGTTTATAAGCCCCAGTAACTATAGTTATAAATACCATAAACCATAGTTATTGGACTTATAAACCAGCTCAGCTATCTTGGGGGCCTCACATTGTAGGAAAACCAAAGAGAAAAGGGGGAAAAACATGAAACATTGGCTCAACAAACTCATGTTGGTTGATGATTGAACGAGGATATGACTGTGGATATGATACATGATGGTTCGTTGATGATTTTTCGGGAATTATCACTATCCATGAAATGGGAATCCCGTTCTTGACCAACCAGTATTTTTTGAAACGACATTTTGGGTTTTGAGCACTGTTCACATGAATTAATCAACAACAAAAATGGGATATAATGGAGAGATCCTGGGGATAAAAACAATCATGTGAACTTTGGGATTTGAACCAACGATTGGGATTTATAGCCAACCATAGTAGGGATATTTCATGGGATATATGATATATATATACTGATTGGTGGTTTGGAACATGAATTTTATGACTTTCCATATATTGGGATGTCATCATCCCAACTGACGAACTCATATTTTTCAGAGGGGTAGGTCAACCACCAACCAGTTATATATCCCATTCTGACCATGGTTTCTTCAGCTTGGATGGCTATGGCATGGATCAGCTCACTACGGGTTTTCTGCTGTTCAGCTATCAGTTCATAGCTGGTTCTGAAATGGATGTTCACCCATATATAAACAACAAATAGAATATTTTCTGTGCCTGTACATTCGGGATTCAACCAGCCGTTTGATGGTAACATCATGAGATATGTCACCATCGCAACAGGGATTTGATGGTGATTTATAGGGATTTATAGGGATTTATAGTGATATGTAGGGATACCATGGGGATTGATATGAATTTATAGGGGATTGATCATGGGAATTACCCGGCCTGGTAAACGTTTACATAGCGAACTGGAAAATCACTATGTTTCATCGGTAAATCAACGAACTAAATGGGCAATTTTCAATAGCTATGTTAACTTACCAGAGGGTAACTTGGGTTCTGTCTGGGAATGGAGTAGTATACCCCAAAAATTTGATTTAAATGGGGAACGCATTACATTCAAAATACTATGGTAAATAGTGGGATTTTGGAGTAATTATACACAATTTTCAATCAAGCACACTTTGGGAACAATATTGGCAAGTCTTGGATTCTCTGGACGAAAGCCAATGGCGTGTTTCCACTGTGCGATTCTTGCAAATTGGTTGTACTATTGTAATTAGATGGATATTGTGTCTACTGGATTCTACAAGTACTATTGTAATTAGATTGATATTGTGTCTACTGGATTCTACAAGTACTATTATAACTATAGATTGATATTGTGTCTACTGGATTCTACTGGGTGATTTGTAGATCGTTGCTCTATTTCTATCGTTCCTAGTGTGTGAATCTATGTGATCTGTGCGTTGCTTCTGTGGCGTCTCCACCAGGGCGCGCAGTCCTTGCACGTGGCTGCTCAGTGGCATTTCAGATTGCTTGTATCACTGGTTTTTGGCCAGGACCATCTGATGTTTGGCTACTCTCTGGTAGTTTGAGAGTTCGCTATGATATACATGGTATCAACATTATTGGGGAATACCTATGGTATAATTATAAGTCATACCTGATATACGGTTTTAATTGGTTGCCCATTTATTAACTGTGATAATCTTTGATACCTATTAAGAATTATATTTTTTGCATAGCTCTTGCGAAATGACCAGAGGGTATCAGTTTAATTCATCCAAGCAGATACCACGGATTACCACAGCGCAAAGATCTTGTCCTTGGTTACTGAAAAACCCTTCTCCATGGCTGAAAACCATCATGGAATTCCCCGTGTTTTTTTTCATGAAATTCATGACAACATAGGCTAATTCCTTATGAATCGGATATGAGGATGGGTCAAAACCTATGAAATTATACCATATTTCAGGGAATCAACATCCAGCTATAACATCCATTAACCAGCCATCAAACATCCATTAAACATCCATTAATCAGCCATACTGTGGATGGTTGGAAATCCTGCATCACCTTGGATGGTTGAAACCCTGTAAATAATGGGATGTTTACCACCTATCAACTGGTGCAGGACCATTAAATCCCATTAAATCACCATTAAATCCCAGTAAATCACCATCAAATCCCATTAACCAGCCATAAATCACCATCAAATCCCATTAACCAGCCATTCAACATCCATTCACCAGCCATTAAACATCCATTAACCAGCCATGTCATTCCCCTGTTCCATCGTTTTTTGGTCCGGAACTTGCGATGGACCGCCGCAACCTGAGATCGCGCCCCAGCGGGACGAGCCGTGCGCCTCGGATCTCATCGGCCTCTTCGCGGACTATCGCCTCTCGGCCCTCGGCGTTTTGTAACGGCGATGGGGCCCGGGGCGCCCGGGGAACGTAGGAACCGTACAAAAAGTGGGGCCTAAACGTTACCCATATGCGAAGCATGGTGAATAGTGATATATATATATATATATATATGGGTCAATAGCTATAAGTACCATTTTTAGGGGGATGAACATCCATAAATCCCAGCTATTTTGATGTCCACCAGGGGTACAAGGAATTGACACACTGCCATATATATATATATATATGAATTATTACTATGGTATTTGGGATATATCACCAATCGGTATATAGTGATATAATGAATATAATCCCATTATATGATAATGTACCATCAAATTGTTTGTTATATTCCATTAGATGTCATTATATTCCCATTACCTTCCCTATATAATATATATATACATATATATATATATACACATGTATGTACATAGATCTGGGTAAATTTTAACGACCTCACTGCGACCTCACTGGGAATCATGGTTAATTTTAGGGGAATCATCCCCAAATGGTCTTATTTCAGGTTAGTGAAATATTATAATTTACCCAGCCATATGCGAACCATGGTGCTGGTATATAAAAACCTACAAAACTGAGTGATTTTGTAAGGGTAAATGTTGGTGTGCATATTCCAGCACCATGGTTCGCATATGGGTCGCATATGGGCATTGAAGATGGTTTCCATAGTTTGTTGTGTATGTTTACCAGAGGGTAATCCCCATTATATCCCCTATAAATTCCTATAAATCCCTATGGCATCCATACACTGTGGAGCCCCTAAACGTTATGTTTGTTGGTTTTTAAACCCCATGAATACTATAGTTATTTGCATATGAGGCACCACCCTGTACCAAGCAATCTTGCGATATGGCACAGTACTTCAAAATATGTGGCTAATATGGTTAATATGGTTAATATATTATATAAATTTATCTAGTATATGGTTAATGATGGTTGATAATGGGTGATGATGAGTTTCCATAGTCATGGGGCTACCCCAAGCTCACTGGATGGTTTATTTCATGGAAAAATCTTCTAAAATGGATGATTTGGAGGTATCCCCCATTTTTTAAAGGAAATTCTCATATGGGGAAGGTTCAAAAGGGATACCCTCTGGTTATTTAACATAGCCATGGAAAATTGCCCATTTATAGATGGTTTACCTGTGAACAATGGTGATTTTCCATGGCTATGTTATATAACCAGATGGTATATGAGGTTTTTTTGTCCAATAAACACGTGAAATTTTGAGCAACCAACCAGAGTAGGGACATAGTCATAGTGGGATATATCACCACTAATGACTGATGATGGGGAATAAACCAAACTGAATTTGCCATATGACTGGGGAATAAACAATAATCAACATCCAGCTGTCTTATAGCTATTGGATGCTATTGGGGTACTGTAGGGCCCCAGGGTTTGACAAAAGCCGATAAATATGGGAAGATCGCTCGGGTTGACTTGTCGAAACATACTTTTCAAGGGAAGCAGCAAGTAGGATGGGATGGAATGGCCTCGAGTATGGGCGACGACGCCACGACTGGGAACCGGGTATGTTGCTAAAATCTTCAAACTCGAGTATGGGATCATTTTTGTTTGTCATAAGTTAGCTTTGTAAATAGGTTGTGAGCAACTAAACACAATATATCTGTGCAGCTTTCTACAGTTGTGGCCATTTACCAGTTATAACTACTAACAAAACATAACAAACCCCCATTTATAGAATGTATAGTCCCATTGATATAACCAGTTTTAACCATCAATCACATGTTTAGCCACTATTAGCCAGCCATAGCTAACCACTATTGATCATCATTCACCATAGAAATGACAGAAATCACCAGTTATAACTGCCATGGCCATCACTGCATGGTGCTGGCTGACGCACCGTGGGCCAGGCCGCTTGGAAGTTCCCATAGAAGGCCGCCGGACTCCTTTTTTGGACCACCTTCGGGGACCCTTGTGGGGACCGGCCCAAGGGTGGGTTTATAAATTGGGTGAAGTCATACAGTTAAAGCATGTTAAAACTCTAGAATCTCTATGAATCTCTAGAACTTCCACTGTTTTTTGTGGTAATAACATGTTAATTATAAATGAATAAATGGGTGATTTCACTGACAAACATAACTGGTATTTTGGGCCATAACTGTAGATGAGACGTGTAGGAAAGAATGATGAGGAAAGTGTAGTTATTGAACCTATAGAAGATTTATTTTCACTATACTACAGCATTTTTAGAGGAGGAAACAACATTTTAGAGGTATGAAACAATCCTTAGTATAGTATAGTGATTTACGTGTGGTTTGAAAGTTTTCATGAATCCTTTCAGGATTTGTTGAGTCACTTAATATTATATAGCTCGCTTTTTTTTGATTCCTTTGGTTCCTTTTGTTCGGTGCAACCTGAAAAAGTTTGTTCAATAAACCATCCCGATATCAGCATTTTTATATGTTTAACTATCCGTAACTATCCCCAGTCATGATAGGTTCATGACTGTTTATGGCATTGGGGAAAACCCACATTATTATCATTGATCATTATTATTTGCGCATATCCCTGAGATTGTTTTGACCATCAACCAGGTTTCTCTCGAAAATTGGAAGATTACTGTACAACCAGCAAAAAATCTGGGAATGACATGGAATCTTTGAAATGTTTCCCCATGTTCCAGCTGTTTTCCAGCTGTTTTCCATAGTTTTCCCCATATTTCCAATTTTCCAACTGTTTTTCCATAGATTTCCCATGTTTTCCCCATATCTTCCCTAGGCCCTGACCCCTGTGAGAGGTGGACCCTGGGCCAGGTTTGCACTACGCGGGCGTGGCTCTGGCCTTGAACGTCATCGTGAAAGAACGCCTCTGGCGTCAGCCTCCCGTGGTCAGTCAAGCTGCTGTACCATTTGCCACTCGGCCACCATAACATTGGTGATGGTCTAATGGCTGGTTGGTCTAGCAATTGGTTGGTTTAATGGCTGGTTAATGGATGGTTTAATGGATGGTTTAATGGTGATTTAATGGTGTTTGAATGGGATTTCATAGTGATTTTAGTGGATTTAATGGTGAACTAAAATGGAAATTGAATACAATGTGGGGCCCCCACACGATAGCTAAGTTGGTGAACATAACTTCAATAACTAGGCTTTATGATATTTATAACTATATACGTATAGTTGATGGGGTTTATAGACCAATTATGACCAATTTATAACTGGCCCCCCCAACATTGTAGGGGATACCATGGGGATTTATAGGGATTTTTTTTCGCGATATAATGGGGATTACCCTCTGGTAAACATACACAATTTCATGGAAACTCACCATTTTTAATTGGTAAATCAACTATTTCTAAATTGCAATTTTCAATAGCTATTTTAGTTTACCAGAGGGTAAAGATGTTGATAAGTGACCTACATAGATCTTACTATCTTGCTAGAGATGAATATCTTACTATCATAATTATATCTTAATATCAGTTGATGTGAATATTCTAGAATGTGAATGATATCATCGAATGTGAGTTCATATCTTACGATAGATGATGATAGAATATGTTTAGATGGAAGGATCTACAAACCAGCTGAACAGTTCTTGCAGGGTACTGTATCTGCCATGCTTGGGGCACTGCTCCTGAGATTCCAGATGTGGCGCCTAGGTGGCTTTCTAACACCGTTTTTTTCCGCCTTGCCCCATATATTTTTTGTACTCACGACTCAAAAGAGTTTGGATTTTCATTCATATCAATTGATTGGTGTAAGATGGTTTAAGGGAACATCTTAACCAGAAGCCATGGTTTTTGCCATCAAATTGATCGGGGTTTCCTGTAAATGTTCCCATCATCCAATTCTATGATCATAGCATCTCTTTATTGTGAAAATCATATCGAATCCAATCTTTCCGTGTTATGTTTGGAACCGAACAGCGATACAGCAGAGGGGCGGTTGAGGTGAATTTCATGTGGACCGACTTTGAGGTGGGGCCGTCAGGGCTTGGGTTGTTTTCTAAATGGCCAGTTGGCAGTTTCACAGGAAAGACACCTAAAAGACAATGAACATTTTAGAGACACAGTGACTGTTTGGTGGTTTGGAACCTTTTTTATTTTTCCACAATATATGGGAATAGTAACCCCATCTGACGAACTCATATTTTTCATAAGGGCTCAACCACCAACATCACCAACATCATCAATTTCAGCGACTTTGTGAATTTTGAGCCGAGTCTGTTTGATGTTTAAAAAAATCACCGGAACACTGAGGAGCCCAATGGCTTCAAGCCCATCCCAGCATACAAGGGCAAGGACACCGGTTAAACGCGCAGAAGGTGGTTTTTTAATGTGGTTTTATGGGATCTCGAAGGATCGCAGGATGTGGGTCAAAATGAAAGACCGTTAAGGGGACCACAGATGTGAGTTAGTCTAGTGACTAGTAGAAAAACCATCCATAATTTTGGGGTACCTAATGACTTGACCCATACCCATATATGTATATATTATTATATACAGTAAATGCAATTGATCAATGATTTCTGCCATGTTCAGCAGGATTGTTTGAGATTGCAGCCACAGCCTGACTTCTCTCGGGTGAGACATGATCCCAATGCGGTTCATCATGTCGAATATATGTCAGTGTACACAACCATATCCTACTGTGGATGGTTGCGAAATCCGAATCACCAGTTGATAGGTAGTTTCTTCCATTATTTATAGGGTTTTAACTTTTTTAACCATCCGTTTGGTGGTTTATCGGATTTCGCAACCATCAACAGTATCTGGCATCCCCATATTTCCCCGTGAGTGCCACCATGCATTAGTTGCTTGAAGCGTCCGAATTTCCCAGCCTTCTTTGTCAGGAAGGCAGCTCAGTCTCTCCCATTCAAGTGGTGGTAGTGCAGCCCAGTAGGCGGCGATGATGGGTCTCCAACTTTTCCCTATGGGGAGCCCAGTTGGAGCTACAGACTTACCCAACCATAGTGGGATTAAAATTGAAACCTCTCCGAGAAATGCAGAAGCTGCCATGAAAAAAAACACGTTTTTTTTTTGCGGAAAGCAAGTGATTCTACCCTCTGGTTATTTAACATAGCCATGGAAGCCATGGCCCATAGAAATAGATGGTTTCCCTATGAAAAATGGTGGATCTTTCCATGGCTATGTTAGTCATAACCAGATGGTATATGATGTTTTTTTTCCAATAAACATGTGAAATTTTGAGCAACCAACCATAGTAGGGAAAGCCATGTGATTCTATATCCTGTGTCGCATGTATCAACCACAGTCACTAGACTTGGCGGCCACTTGGCCCGCGCAGGGAATGCTGGCGGATTGTGTGCACCTTTAAGTCCGAAGTTTACACCAAAGATCAAGTGGAAAGGCATGGCTGCGGGATTCTTGTGGGGCATGGCAAGATTTTGAAGGGCGTGCTGGTCATATCTGGTTATGGTTTGGAAATGTTTGGAATAATATCTGAATAAATATGAGCATATACTAAGTATGACGCGTATTCATGGGCCGTTTTCTTAGTTTTCTTTCTAAGGCTTCCCAATTGTTACACCATGTTACACCCACATGGATTTTTTGCTGGCTTTCAACATGCAGGGGGACTGTCCATCGTCGTCGTTTATTTCTTCCCACCTGTGATGGGGATGTTGCAATCTGCACTATTGGTAAACCAGACTAAACCATGGTAAACCATATATCATATACATATTTCATTAATCTATATCTAACCATATTCTAACCATAGTAACCATACTAAACCATAGTAAACCGGTCCGTAAACCATATTAAACACCTCATTAGGGGCTACCATCATCAACCCCCTGGTGGCCTGGTTCAGCATTTTCGGCTTGTCGATGGATGCTCATCTGAGCCATGAAGAGAATGCCCCGTTTTACAATCTCATGAAATACTACCCTCTGGTAAACTAACAGGTTGCTATTGAAAATGGCCATTTAGTTCGTTGATTTACCTATTAAAGGGGTGATTTTCCGTAGTTATGTAAACGTTTACCAGAAAGTACTATAGTTAGTTGATAGGTTTCCCCATGGGTGATCATAGTCCCCAATAAACCAGGTAGTTTTTTTTTTTTAATATAGCAATCAATTAAGCAGGGTATTTTGTTAATGGCTCATCTAGAAAAATGAAGTCTCAGGGCTTGGTGGTTTAGAAAATCCATCCCAGTTGGCATCGTGATCCCTATTGACGTGTATGTAATGTAATGTAATGTAATGTGATGTAATGTGATGTGATGTATTTGTAATGTAATGTAATGTAATGTGATGTAATGTGATGTAATGTAATGTAATGTATGTGTAATGTAATGTAATGTAATGTAATGTAATGTAATGTAATGTAATGTAATGTAATGTAATGTATGTATGAAGTATACATATTATATATATATGAATATAATTATGTAGATTAATATATATATATATATGAATTGTATAAGGGGTGGGAGGGGCGAAGTCACCAACTTTCTATAAGCTTCGCGGCTTCGTGCATAAAAGTGCAGGTTCGTTGGATATCTGGAGGAATCTTTGCGATGCTTGCGCCTCTGCCACAGATCTGGATGTGGCAATGGCTGATCATGGCTGATCTCTGTGTTCTACGATTCCAAGTCACTGTGGTAAATTCAATAGACCATGCCGCATTTATGATTTTTGTTACCATTCGGAGAAACAGTGTGCCCTATAGGGGTTGGCTTTCTAAGTTGGGTTTACAGTTTACCGTATTACCATATTATGAAAATATTTGCTAATGTGGCTAGTTGTGCCTTGTGGCTGCTATTAACAAAGTATCTCAAACTTTGTAATCAAGAATACCATCTGGTTATTTAACATAGCCATGGAAGCCATGGCCCATTTATAGATGGTTTACCTATTAATCGCATGGTGGATCTTTCTATGGCGAACTGTTAGTCATGATGGCAATCGCCCGACATTTGTCGGAATTAGCGCCAAAAAACCAAACGTATGGACCCCAAAATGGAATCAACATTACCCATATGCTCCATGTATGGTATATTTACATACAAAACTTGGTGATTTTTAGGGTAAATGTTGGTAAATATTCCAGCACCATGGATCCTATGGGTTAGGAAAGAAATCTTCCGATTGGAATCTGCCAACTGAAACATGTTCAAAAGCACATTGGCGTTGATGTTTGGAAAGGATGCCAAACTGGTTTGCGGAGGATTACATAATCTACTATGGTTTCTGTGTCAACCAACAAGTAAAAGGAATAGGGAAAGTGAATTGAGAACTGTTCAAATTTCTTGGGTTGATTTTAGGTATTAAATTATGGTGATATCGACATTTATTTCATGGGGAGTGCAAAATATTGATCTTAATCCACCCAGCATTTACACACCGTATACCATGGGCAATTTCACCAACCAGTCATTAATTTGTTGTTTTTTCCCTTTTGAGTATGGGACAAGTTAACTTTGGAACCCAAGTTGGTATCCTAAGTTGGGTTTTATCGGTTTTACCACAAGTCATTCTTGGTTGGTTTAATTCCCACAGTGATGTCCATGGCTATTAGAGTTATACCGTTATACCTGATTATAACTGGGATTATGTAGTTATAACTTGTATTTCGGGCCATAACTGCATTTTTGCTGGTTTCATTGCCATGGTGTTTCTTGTTGAATTTCACATTTCTGTTGATCCCTAATTTTTATGGTGATTTTGTTGATCTCATGTTATGTGAATCGACTAGATGGGTAGAAACTAATCCTTTAGTGGCGGTATCCATGGGATTACGTTCACCAAGAATTGTTCCATTTGTTTTGCGCAAGATTGGCCATTGTTATGGGTATTTTTGACAATGCTTACATCATTGTTACTAATGCCAGTTTTTTTGCAGACAGATTCATCCTCCCATTTTTTGCATCAGGATCGAAGCTCCGTTGAGCCCGACACTGTGAGATGGACTTCACAGAGGACGATGATGATGTGGTGGCTGATTGAAATCGGGAGAATCGGGAAGTACACGCCTTGGGGCCCCCGTTTTTTTCGCGTTCATTTGGTGCAACTTCGATATCTAATATAACTATAGGCTTTATGATGCATAACATGCACGAGTCTTTATTGATGTGTTTCTTTTAATTAGTACGTTTCGTTTCTTGATATCAAGGTGGATGACTGGCGACGTTGAATCCCCAAGGATTGAAAAAACGGGTACCCGGTGACATCCGGTGACATCCGGTTTTCATATCGTGGAGATATCATGCGACTTGGCCTTTTCTGAATATCTCAATGTGACGCAGAGTTTTTTTTGATTCCGAATAGGGTCTTTTGAGTGTTTCTAGCGAGATTGCGTAAGCTCCTGTAAAGTAACGTAGATTTGGAAAAGCACAACTTTCTATGGTGGTTTGGAACATGTTTTATATGTTTGCATTCAGTTGGGAATGTCATGATCCCAATTGACTCATATTTTTCAGAGAGGTAGGTCAACCACCAACCAGACAATGTTCTACAAGATAAATCATCTATAAATGGACCATACCACATCTATGTTAGTTTACCCCAAGCGAATCAGACATGAGATGATGATTGACATCGCCTTTGAGTAGCCCTTTCCAGGCAAGGGTGAATTCCTCATGTTTTTTTTTTAGGCCCTGGCTGCCATTTTTACCATCAAGTCATGGCCATCTGGCTTTCCCACATAAAAAACACTGGTTTTGGTGGATCAAAGCAACTAACTGTTTGCTGGACCAACTACCACCTGAGTCAAGCAACATGTCAGATCCGTCCTGTGACAGTCCGACGTGACGTGGCGACGTGTTCAGTCCCTTTGGCTTCCAGGTAGCAGAGGACGATCCAAAACCAAATTCAAAAGACCGTATGGCTTCGGGGGCGTTCAATGGAGGTTGCCTAAGTCATGGGGGTAGCCCTAGTTATATCCATTTTATATCATGGTATTTTCCATTATAAACCATCCAGCTATGAGGGTACCCCCATGACTATGGAAACCCCCAATCAAAGGACTTTGAGGATGCAGAAACTTCGGTATCTTCGGTAGAGTGTGCCTGGAGCGGAAGGGAAGCTGCTTAGATCATAGTTTTGAGAATTGACAAACCCAGAGAAGGACAACTTTCACAGGAAGATCTGTCATATTTGCCAAGTTGCCGACTTTCAACCAAAATAGATATGTATACTGTATACATAAGTAAGTTATATATGTCCATATATGTCTATATTATGTATATCTACTTTGGTAAAATATTAATGTTTGTGGTCCAAATATAGTATAAATATAGTCAATATATAGTGTATATATACAGTGTATATAATACGTATATATATATATACATATATATATATATATGTATATATATATATATGTCCACATACACATACTTATATATATATATATATACTAATATTTATGTAGTATATACAAGGTGGTATCCCCCCAGTTAATAAGTTGGTTTATAAACCCAATTATTTGCAACAACTTAGCTAACTAGCGGGCCCCACCAATGGCCTTCCTGGGTTTGTTGCATTCCATTTGTCGCCTGCGGGCGATCGAAACGATTGGCAGGGATCGTGGGGGTCTAACTGTTCCATTCGAAGTGAATCTGATGTACTGTGCTAACCGGGAAGTATAGTATAATAGATTAACAAGATCATTAGTGTATAAAATCGTACCATCATATAGTATAATTTATTACTGTACTATATCTAATAGAGATATTATAGTCATGTAGTACTGTGGGAACTAATAGATGATATAGTTACAATAGATTAGATTATACCGTTATAATGGATAATGTAGTTATAGATAATACAGTTACAATAGATGGTTACCATGTATATATATATATATGCATATACACACATGTGTATTATATATTATTCCTAAACTGATAGTAAATAGTTATAGCTGTGATATAGACTCTGACAAATCCGGAATTTGGATTTAACCCATGAAAATGGGGAAATCGGAGTTAGACATAAACAACGAGGATTTTTGCTACAACAAACATGGATTGAACGCACATCTATTTTTTGAAGGAGAGAATATCATTGGTGACAGAGACAACAGAATAGTATAGATGTAGGACAACATGTGCAATCCAAAAATGGAATGGTCTACTGAGACAAAATGACCAAAATTTTGCTAGTATGTCTTCCATTTCGGCCCATACAGATGTGTATATATGTATATATACAATATAATTTGATACATGCTATTTAATATTAGATATGTATATATATATATATATTTATATATACTATGTATATACATATACTACGTATATATATATAATTGTATATATATATATATTATATATAAGTATATATTTATATATATATATATATATACACGTGAATAGATATCATAAAATTAACCACATATATGCCTATCCGTCTTAGTTTCAAAGTTTCATTGCAATGCTTTGATTCGAGACCTCAGTCCCTGCAATGGCCCATGACGCGAAGGGAAGCCACGCTGTGGCGTGGCTTCTGGACACTCTCAGCCCAGCAGGAATGGCTCCAGAAATAAATCCTGACATATTGGGATGGATTAAAACCTACAATGTGGTGCCCCCAAACGTGATGTTTGTTGGTGAACAAAAGCCCCAGTAACTAGTTCGTTATAAATACCATAAACCATTTTGTGACATTGGAGTTATTTGCACCAACTTAGCTATCTTGGGGGCCTCACATTATATGATTAGACAATTGGTGGGATGAAGGTCCATAAATCCCAGCTAGGACCGGAGTTCACCAGGCTACCAGATCCTGAAGTCAAGAGCGTCACTTGAGCGATAGCAACAAACAGTGAGCTCACTTCAGTGTTGATCAATGGGAATTCCAGGATCCTAAATTGGAGGTACGTTAGTACCATAGGCCATATGAATTGGGGGGATATCCCCTTACATAGGCCTGAAAAATAGGCCAAAAATATATGGACGGTACCTCCAATCAATCGGTTCCTGAGTCATGGCCATTGAGTTGACCAACTCACAAAATTGGCAACAGCAACCGTTTCAGGATGAACATGACTCGGTTTCGTTTCTTCGTGTCCCCGTTGTAAGAATTACCAATAAAGGCTGGATTCAGCACTTGAGGATGGAGCAAACCAGTTTCCTGTTAAATAAAGAAACACTGCTTGGTGGTTTGGAACATTTTTATGACTTTCCATATATTGGGAATCATAATCCCAACTGAGTAATATTTTTCAGAGGGGTTGAAACCACCAACAAGAACATCTGTTGATTTTGTCTTACGGCTCAATCACGCATCAGTGGGTTTCTAGCTATGAACACAATGATTGTTGACAATGGTGAATAATAACAAACATATGACATATGTGTTTTTTATCTGTTTATAACATTTTATTAACATGTTATATCTTGTATATAGTTGGACCTAATTTTATGTGCTTATAACTGTTTATAACTGCACCGTTCGGTAATCTCTTTAAACATGTGGTGTATCCTCACTGATATTTCGTTGAAACCTGATCAGTGTGAATCTCTGAGCTGAGCCAATGACGGCGAGGGACCTGTTGGGTGAACCCCGATGGCGACCAGCGATGCTGCGGGGTATGCTGCGGCGGGCGATGCGACAATGCGGCGTGGGCAGCTTCACAGGAGAAACTGGGGGGGAAGCAACAATCATAATTGACTTTGTTGTTTATTACTTTGCAAGATACATTGATACATATACATATTATATCTATCTATCTATCTATCTATCTATCTATCTATGAGTATATGCACAGGCACATGTGTATATATAATATTATTATACACATACATGTATGTGCAGGAATATCATACACTGTATGTATACATGTGTATATATATACAATATATATATATTATATATTATGAACACCTATACTACAATTGCATATTGTGCACAGACCTCTCCATTTCATAGGTAGTATTTGCACGTTAGGCTGCTCCTCCACCACCTGGAAATTCGGCACGCTCCCCACATTCGAGTGTACATCTACTTCACTGAGAAAGAGCTGGAACCTAACAAGAACTTAATCAGAAGTTAATCATCAGTTAAATTTGAACTTAAGAAACTTCAAGAATCTTGAACATTAAAGTGGCACGCAAAAAAACACATCAAAGTGCTTTCAACATATCATCAACCTAGTTCTTGATTTGCCACAGAATGTCTTCGTGTTTGCTTGCAACAAGGGATTTATGTTCGATGCTTTCCACCTACCCAGGAACCCAGGTGCTAGAAGGCTGATTGCTTTCTCAACTTTGCTAACTTGTGCGGATGATGCCATTGTCTCATTATGGTTATGTTTATTGGTTTAAAAACCCCATGGATACTGTAGTTATCTACCATAAACCATAGTTAAACCATGTTAAACCACTCATATCCCGATCATGTGGGTAAAACAATGTCATTTGCAGTATCCCCCAGTCACCACCATTTTTATAGGTGCTATGTTTACTTACCATTCCCAGTCGACTGGATGGTAAAAATGACATTGTTTTACCCACATTAGAAGGGAGTGTGTTTTTGGTGTCCTGATTCCCCAAGCCATGTGATGAAATTCATGGGACAAGGATCATAATGTGTGACAAGCTGAGAAGCCCAGTGCGTGTGTGTAGTTCAATGGTTCATTTTCATCCATGGCAATGGGCCTGATTTCATGGCAACGGGATATCGATCTATACTATTCAGCCAAGAATTCTACTTGCTTCATCTCGTTTCACCGTTTTCAAGCTTACTGTACAGATAGTGAGGCCCCCGTTCGATAGCGTTTCTAAGTTGGTGTGTTTATAACTCCAATTTCACAAAATTGTTTATGGGGTTTATAACGAACTAGTTACTGGGGTTTTTGTTAACCATTATGAACCAACATTCACATCACGTTTAGGGGCCCCACATTGTCTGGTTGGTGGGTTGGAACATGTTTTGTTTCCATATATTGGGAATAATCATCCCAACTGACTAATAACTAATATTTTTCACAGGGGTAGGTCAACAACCAACCAGTTGTACTCGTAGCCATCATAAGATTGAACACAGAGAGTCAATGGCCATTTCAGGAACCTAAATTGGAGGTACTGTACCATATAAGGCCATATTTTCTGGGGATATTCCCTTACATAGGCCTGAAAAATAGGCCTTATTTTTGGTAGGTACCTCCATTTTAGATTCCTGAAATGAGAGAGACCTGCCCCGGCTGTGTGGCTGTCATGGTGACACCAAGTGTGACACGACCGGACGCGTCTTGTTCGGATCTGGGAGCCAGACCTGACCTGGAAACTGAAATGGAAATGTTGGGTAAGCTTTGGGGTCATGGAACCTTATATATGGTATATATATATATATATATTATACATATCATATACATATCATATACATATCATATACATATCATATACATATCATATACATATCATATACATATCATATACATATCATATACATATCATATACATATCATATACATATCATATACATATCAT
>Ga0126342_10003134_pt1 | contig 27006 bp, 24 predicted proteins | sample Cyp1metagenome_FD_92528 | JGI IMG/M metagenome (GOLD analysis project Ga0126342, IMG submission 92528) | Coral microbial communities from Lord Howe Island, Old Settlement Bay, Australia - Cyphastrea 1 metagenome | ecosystem: Host-associated > Invertebrates > Cnidaria > Coral ...
GAAAGTCAAGCTTTGAAGACTGCTTGGCAGACTGACACGGTCTAGGCTCTGGTTGAATGAATCACCGAAAGTCAAGCTTTGAAGACTGCTTGGCAGACTGACACGGTCCAAGCTCTGGTCGAAGGTACGGCCGAAGGTCAAGCTTTGAAGTGTGCGTGGCAACCTCAAGCGGTCTGGACTTTCAAAGCTTTCCAGGCAATTGGAGTGTTTCAGAGATGCCATTGGGAGACTTTCCATTTGCGTCACTCCCTCCAGTCCGAACTCCTCATCGGGGTGTGCATGTCCTCGAACGAAACACCATGCAGCATACAAGTCTGTGGGGCATAAGGTGCAGGACAAGGTTGCATCTTCGTCCACAATGCCTTGCTCTCGCAGGGTCTGATGGAGAATCAACTTGGCATTGCCATGGTATAAAGCAAGCTTTGCCCCTGGTTTTGATGGACGCTCCTCCAATACCATCCTTTGCACCTCCCGGCCCGGAATGCTGCTGGGGACCCTCAGCTCCAATGCTTCACCGTTCATGCGCAGCACCTGCAAATCCATCAAGTCATGCTGACTTCCGGGGGAAGCATAACCCGCGGAGGCCATGGTGGCCGCTAAGGCCGCTAAGGCAAGGAAGGCCCAAGGGATCCTCTTGTGGGTTCACCCTAAAAGGCCAGGATGAAAACATGTGAAAACCATCCACAAAACGCTGACATCTCTACCTTTGTTTCTGTTGTGCCAAATGGTTTTCGACCATCAAATTGTCTCCAAAGGAGTGGTCCGTGGTCCATTTGGTGGCTGGTTTGCCACACGAAAATCCGAAAAAAACAGCCACCAATCCCCCAAGTTTTTGGCACCTCAGCCCGAGGGGTTAAAAGCCTCCATCTTTTCAAGCAACGACTGCGCCTCGGGATCCACTGAGTCCACTGGAGGCTGAAGCGCCCTTGATTTTATTGTGGAAGTGCCTAAAGAGTTTTGGTGACTGAAATATGGCCCGGAAAACAAACCCAATTGCTTGTCACTTACCTTCTCTGTGATTTTGATAATGATTTGGCTTCTTGCCTCCATCCGTAGTATTTCAGTAGAGGTATCATCCACATCCTACTGAGTTCCCTTGATATCGGCCTGCTCAAAAAACCGGGTTTTCAGACCGCCATACAGCGACGGCCAGGGGCCAGACATAGTTCGGAGAGTAGTACTGTACAATCTCCGGCGGGTACTGCAAGTTGATGGTATCCACCATTTCCTTTTCCACTGCCAAAGCAGACATGTCTAGAACACTCGTCGATGGCTTGGGCAGGAGATGACACGAAATACACCTCTGCCATGCCGGGAGCAGATTCTGCTGAAAGTCACTTCCCCTCTTTTCTTTTCTTTCTACCAGACGTGCCCAAATCTCACAACCTGGGGAATCCTAAAAAGCCCAAATCGTTGCCCTGTTGGGTCATGGATTCGCTGTCAACGATTTGGGGAACCGGAGCGCCTGCAGTTTGGAACCTCGCTCCGCCTGCACCTGTGCAGGCAACGGCTGCCATGTTTCTGAATCGTCCTCTGTCAAAGTGTATGTCATTTTGCCGAGTTTCTGGACATCTATGGACATCTTGTATCACATCTTGTGATTTCAAGGTGTGCTTGATGTGTTCTTCTCTCCCCGCATTCAAGAGGGAAAAAACCATGTAGAAACAACTTGATCGGTGTGTTTCAATACTTTCCCAGTTGGGGATGTGTCAAAAATGGAAGCCCAATGAGCGCACATCTTTAGTTCTCAACCATCCATGATCATCCATGTGTGGCGCAATACCTTGACACATATATCATTATATCACATATCCATTTCATTTCATCCTTCCATCAGAGTTCTCATAATCCCAGTGCACTATGTAGACTATGTAGTCCCCAAGAAACAACCTTCCCCCCAAGATTAAAATACCCACCAGCCGAAAGCTGCACGATGTAAAAAACCGGATCTGTTCTCGTCAGGAACTTGTCTGTCCATTTCGATCATCTCCCGGGTGGGAGATGAATCACCAACCCCTTTTTGGGTTCAACAAGCCACACCCATCCCCCCTTTTTTCCCACTAAGCCAGTGAGTACTCGCCAATGTTTCCCAATATCCCAATGCTTATGAGTTTTATATCCAATCCGAACTTCAGTTCCGAACCCTCACCATTCTATCCCCATGAGATACCCATGAAATGATGAGTTCTATGCCCCTTCCCCCCAGCAACCCAGCAACAGCGCCACCTCCTGGAGCTTCTGCAAACTTCCAGACTGCACAAAGGCCTTGCGCGCCTCCATGTCGTTGGGTAAGACCTTGGCAAACAACTGCTGCACCACGTACCTCGCTCGCGCAGAGCGGTGGCGCTGGAGATGGGGAAAACTCTGTGGATCGCGCTGGTTGAATTAGGGAATACATAGGGCGATTTTGGAGTTCTTTGTTTCAAGCCTTAAGCCTTAAGCTTTCCTACGAAGTAAAGTTGCGGTTGCAGGCCACTTGGTCAAGGTTGAATGAGAGGGGCCAGGGTGTGCCCAGTGCAGAGCTTGTGCCAGGGCGGTCCGAAACGCCCAAGGCACTTCAAGATATTCGGTGGCGAGTCCAAAAGTGGTTCCAGCGCTGGCAGGTGTGCGCACTTCTGGATGACGCTCTTCCTGGGTCCGCAGCCCTCGAAACCGACGTCTCTGTTCTTCTTTTTCATGGTCAGCATTGCGCTTCACCAAACCATTGGCATCTCCAACAAATTGACAGATCTAAGATATCTAAGAGACCTTGATCTTCCAAATTCATCCAAATTCCCGACAGAATCGTTGACTCACAAAATTCTGGGGATTTTGCCAAACCTCGGCATGTGACAGGTCGAGTTTCAGGGCTCGCTTGGCTTTCAGTTGCAAATCTTCACTCGAATCCCGGTGCAGATAGACCGCCAAGATCCTGGCCCAATAGGAGATGATGGCGAAGTCTACAGAATTTCTTGCCATGTTTTCATATGGTTTCTACCCTCTGGTAATTTAACATAGCTATTGAAAATCACCATTTTTAATGGTAAAATCCACTATTAATGATCATTTTCAATAGCTATGTTAAATTACCAGAGGGTACACTTTCTTGGTCATTTCTATCCACCCGGTTTTCTGAAAATTGGGAAGCTTAGCCTCTATGGAAAATCGTCGAGCCAAACTGGTCATGGCTTAACCACAGCAAACTGCGACAAATTGCCGGAGGGTAGCCATAAAACCCCAGGGTTGAATCGTGAGAAATCCCATAAGAATCCATCAAAATCCCATAATCAAAATCCCATAGTATGCCATAAATGTCCCTTAAATATAAAATCCGTTCAAAAAGTGGAGGGGGAGAAAAAAAAAACGCATAAAGTCAAAGTCCCGAAAAAACATCCCATGGTTTCTCATCATTTCCCCTAAAAATGGCCTGGAGCATTGGGTTCTCCCCCTGCCCCCATTCAGCCTCCTCAAGACATCTGCCTCCGCAAGCGCCCGCGCATGATCGGGGCTGTGGCGACCTGTAGCAGCCAGCCAAAGATTGCAGAAAAGCTATGGGGAAAGGTTGGAAAATCCCATTTTTTGCTGTGAAAAGTCAACCCGTTCACCATTTTTTGTTGAGGTGACCATCAACCCGTTCGATCTAGGGCTACTAAGGCTACTACACACTGGCACTGACATGAATTGATCCCTCAGTTCTGTGGAGTTGGAACTAGATTGAGAATGATCTAGAATCTAGAATCTAGATGGCCTAGCAGCTAGTACCATACCATCCAACTAAATGATACTAAATGCATGTAAAATCCAGTGCCAAAGTCCTCAAGACATCTGGATACATCTGGATGCTGCCAATGAGTTTCAGAGGGAAATCATCTTCAAATGGTGATTTCGATCATCGCTGTCGCTAGTTCACCTTCAGTGGCCTGAGCTTCCCCACCAATTTGCCCCAAGGACCATGCGGCCGCCGCCTTCACATGGTCCTGTCACGGGAATTCATGGGTTCTAATGGGTGGGTGTCATGCAACATCAACCCCATGAACTTGGAGGAAATCTATGGAAATCCTTTCCCTTCTGAGTGGCAGAACCATATTCCAATTCAGCTAATCCAACTGTTGAGCATGTCATGGACTGGGTCAAAGTTATCAACCGATGACCCCTGGAAATCCCCAGCCGCGCCCAGTGGAACTTGGAGGGTCCCATGGAACCCCCCGAGATTCTGAGAGCCGTTCAGCCTTTTAGGCGACTTCTTGGTGCGGGGGATCTGTTTCCCAATCTATTTACCCTCTGGCAATTTAGCATGGCTACAGAAAATGGCCCATGGTTCTAGATGATTTACCTGTTACATCTGAGGGTTTCCGTGTAACATTACCAAAGGGTATATAGGTCGTAAGTCGTAAGTTACATAATTTGTGAAATAATCTGCTGTGGCAGTCCTCTGGTTCATTGATCAGTGCATCTTTCAGAGGAGGAATTCCTCTTGATACAACCTTGCCACAGGAACATACCGACCACACACATCTATGAGCTGAGAAGTGCCCGAGCACAAATCAGAATCCCTATAAGGCCCTATATACATATATATAATTATATATATATACATATGAAGTGCAAGACCATGGAAAATATTCTTCGAGATTCTGGAACCATCAAACGGGTCACCACTGCCAGTGCCAAGGTCTCCGAGAACGCTGAGACGTAGCCCAAGGTCATGATCCCTGGCAAGCCTCGTCAGGGTGGTGGATGGAGCAAGCCCCTAACCTGGATGACTTTGAGCAGTTGATATTGGTTTATATATGTTTTCAATTGTTTTCATAGGTTAATTGCCAAACACTCCAAGTACTTTTTGCAACTGGTTCCAAAATCACCTTGGGATTTATCCCAATTTACATGTTAGAATGCCCCAGCCACTGTTACAGTTTGTGGCAATGGTCCAGGTGAACTGGATAGATTCTCGGGCCTGGGCACCAAGGGAGATATATGCGGTTTAATCCCACTTTAGATCCATGGGGCCATGGGGAATCATCAAAGAACGTCAAAGTATCAGCTCTTAAGCCGTTCTCATCGCTGTCGTCGTGACAAATCGTCATCACAGGAATCATGCCATCATAGCCCTGTTACTACTTATCATGGGGCCACAGTCAACCCCAATCAGCTTGAACTCTTGGTCCTTCATCAGTTGTTAGGGACCATTCTGATCCAAGTGTCCAAATTGTGTAGCTGGTAGAATGGTTGTGGAAAAAAGGGGGCAAATGCCACGGGATGTACAGTCCCATACCGTTCGCACGAACCTAACTATCTATCTATATATCTATCTATCTGTCTGTCTATATATCTATCTATCTGTCTGTCTATCTATCTATCTATCTGTCTGTCTGTCTGTCTGTCTGTCTGTCTGTCTGTCTATATCTATCTATCTATCTATCTATCTATCTATCTAATTCTATCTATCTATCTATCTAATTCTATCTATCTATCTATCTATCTATCTATCTAATTCTATCTATCTATCTATCTATCTATCTAATTCTATCTATCTATCTAATTCTATCTATCTATCTATCTATCTATCTATCTATCTATCTCTATATATATATATTATATATATATATACATTGACATCCTGACTTAAATAACACAAATTGGAATGAAAAAAATGCATCACTAATTATTCATCGTTTTAAGGTAAAATCTGGGGGAAACCATGGGTTTGACATTGACATGACTAAACTACGGAAAATGTAGAGGTGTCCTTTTTTCCCCTACGTCGTGCGTGGTCAAAAATTTCTAGGTGCACTGGCGCGTGCCGCGTTTTTTCGGAAGTGATCAAACCTGGTTCAGTGGAAACTTCTTTCTTTAACATTTTAAGCAATGGCAACCCTATTCTTTGAACATCTTAGGCACTCGCTGTTCACTGCGTCAAGTTCCATAGGCTGCGCTACCTTTCTGCTCCCCACTGGTTTGTCCCTGTGAGGGCCACGGCCGAAGAAAAATCTCATGGATTGAACTAAGTCTAGATTTTGCAAAATGTTTTCGAGTTTTGTGACGAGACTCTGGAAGGCGAATGATGTTCCAATTCGCGCAATTTCATCGCTGCATTTGTCCCAATTTGGATTCAATCGTGTGGCTATTGAAAAGAAACTCATGTTCCCTGATAAATCCGATAAATTACTGGCCTTTCTTCCCCAGTGTTTCCGGTCTCTATACCGGAGGAGTGGTTAGATCCTCAGAAGAAACATACCCAATTTGTAGTGGAAAGCTTCCTTGGAGGTTTTGATGTTGGATCGATCCCGGGTGCAACGTCGCTGATCCCTTCAGCGTTGCAGCTGAAGTTCGTGCATTGCCACGAGCTTCCTGAACATAGTCCACCATAGCAGCGATACCGCCAGCGTTCACCTCGCCATTATCTGCCATCGTTTTATACAAGAAAAATATAGAAAAATCATATAAGAATGAAACATCATGAAACCATATGACAGCCAAAAAAGATAAAATCAGAGAACATCAGCATGTTCAGTGAAAACGTTTTGTCGCCAAACAATCTCGACGATAACCACCTGGGCTGCCATGAAGTTCAACACAGTTTTCAAAGGGATGGCGATCAGCCCTGAACCAAGCAACAACGAGCTTCGCCAAGTCCGGAGTATGTCGGGATAACTCTCCTTGCAGCTGGTGATTTTTGGAACCTGTGGAACCTGTGGAACCTGTGGAAAGCATAAAATCTGGGGCGTGCTAAAAAACTGGATCACTATTAGCAACCTCACCTCACAGATAGAAAGGTAAGAAAGCAAAACTACTCAAATAGTGGTTTGAAAAGAAATCGGTGTCGATATGTTGATGTTCAATTATTATATGTCAGTATACCCAAAAGGAGTATCAACTGACATCATTTTCCCCGTTAAAACTGCCATCTTACCATCTTGAACTTGCATATCTGTGGTGCCCAGAACATCAAAGAAACCCACATACTTGTTGGTTTCAGCCCCGTGACTACTATTCCTGCATCGCTGGGATCATGACCCCAGGGATGGAAAATAAAACCAATTGAAATAATCAACCAGAATATAAACTTATGTTGAACCATGAAATAATATGACATGAATATAAATTCATACTGTATATATTCATGTCTACCGAGAAAAAAAAATCTTCGGTGTGTGTGTGTGTGCAGCTTCGTTGCATCTAAAGTTTCTTGCCATACACCGGAAAATCGACATGTTGGACCTGCGACACGTTGAACCTGTGCTGCCAAGCATCGCACGCAGGTGGCGGCATTTTTCTGCACCACCCTCAGCCCATCAACTTTCAGCTGGGCTTCTGGCACAAATGGACTTACAAAAAGAAAATTGGGGCCATAATGGGCCATAATGAATTATAGACTCCATTTTTCGGGGATTCTACAAGGGATGTATATTATATATATCATAATGTATATATATATAATTATATATATATATGTGTGTGTACTTCCCATACGAAAGATTGCCTATATTTCTGTTGGATGATACCCCTTTTCAGAGAGTCACTGGCCGGTTTGTGTTTCTGCCTGTTGACCATGGTCCGAATCACCAGCCCAATCTCAACTGCTCCAAGAAAAGGAAAAAACTTCAGCTATCTTCAGCTATCTGCCCAAAAAATCCCAAGATATCCCAAGAATTCCCAAGATCTATAGGACATAGGACCCATACGAAACACGCGGTTACCTCCAAGCATTTCCCAAGCGTCTCATCGACGTCGCGCAAGCAGTGCAGGATCCGTGGGAAGACTTCGGCCTCCACGACTACTTCGGCCAGGTCGACCTCGGTTTCCAAAACGGTCGTGAGGAAAGTGGGAGAAATGAGATGTCACTGGGAAATCACGGGGAATGTTGTTTAATATCACCAGAATACCTCAGTCAAGCGGAGAGAATCCGTAATGTTTGAAAGACCCTTGGAAGTTCCTGGAAGTAATGGAAGAAGTTTGAGAAGCAAATGGCCCAATGGTTGTGGCTTACAATACAATCATTTGATGTGTCCGACCCCCTTCACAATGGATTCTTGGCGAGTTTGCCCCAAAAAATGACCCAAAAAATGTCCATTGGTGCCCCAAGCCATGGGGGCGAAAGCTGGAATCAGCACAGATCTTCAGTGGATGGGTTCTCTGGATATTTCTTCACCGGAAACCATGGTAAAATGATGTAAAATGACCCTTAGATATCTCCGTTGTTTTGCGGCAAGATTGTTCTGTTCAACCAATTCCAGGAGATCTTTGGTCTTACCCTCTGGTAAACTAACATAACTATGGAACATCACCATTTTTAATGGGAAAATCCACTATAAATGGCCATTTTCAATAGCTACGTTAAATTACCAGAGGGTATCTTCGGCAGTTGCTGGCTACCCAGCTGTCCAGAAAATCCTCCTGGGTCAGCACCAGCTGTTCCGTTGCGGCGTAAACGTGTCCCCGGGAGGGCACGTTAACGTAGGCACATCCCTACTGGATCAAGGGGGATTCCTAACCTTACTGCTAAACGTAGGGAATGGGGGGAATGGGATGCTTGTTTAATTTAATATAATGGACTGGATATTTGACTATAATGATCCTTATTTGCTTTATGAACATTTAACATATATTTAACCATATGTTTTCATGATCGTGATCATTATTGAAGTTACAGTAGTTGTCATGATGATGATTCTTCCCATATGAAGAATGAATCCATCACCCAAATTCTCATCATTCCCCCATTCCCTGCGTTTCGCGTTTCGTGGACCCCCAAAGACCGTTTCGGGGACCGTTTGAGCTCCCGGGCCGAATGCTTGGCGATCTGCGCCAGGCAACCGCACACCTGGTCAATCCAAGAGTTAGTTGATTTTACCGGTAAACTAACAGTTTGCTATGGAAAATGGACCATAGATAATAGAAATAGGTGTTTTACCTGATTTTATGTGATTTTCTATAGCTATGTAAACGTTTACCAGAGGGTAGAATCATTGAACTATTGATACGTAAAAAAAAAAAAAACATAGCAGTACCAACTGATTACCCAATCAAAATCCAAATAGATTGCAAATCCCGAATGTCACCCATCAACCAATTCACAGTGTGATGGCAATGTACTCATTGAGGGGCGTCAAATTTCTGACCCATACCGATATTGGGATGAGTCAAAACCTAAACTCTACGAGATTTGGGGGGTGCACGTCCATTGTATGACCCATGGCCATACCTGAAATAACTTACTAGAAACAACTACTTAAATCTATTGGATTTACAGCTGTAGATAGGGAACGGGATTGCCCTTCAGAGTTTTCCCCAACTCTGGACATTATATAAGTCCTTAAGATCGCTGTTCTAGATTGCTGTTCTATTGAGGGGTCAGGGAAAACAAAAAGTTGCAGGCTTGGCGGTCGATCACTTCCCAACTCAACTGATCCATGAACGCACGTGAGCGATTGATCACAAAAAACTGAAAAATCCCCATGCCGTTTGCTATGGTCGTGGACATCGTTTCCCTCCATTAAACTAACATAGATATGGAACATCCAGCACATTTAGATCATTGTCCTAGGGAATCCCATGAAATTTAAGGTCTATTGATAGTTTACCACAGGGTAGCCCCTGAAACTGGCTCCGCACCTGACGTTTCAGCCCAACGTCGCTGTTGGACACCTCCTCCGAGTTTCAGACCAAGGCTGCGCGGAAAAACATGGAAAAGTGGTCGTCCCAAGCCGCAGGTTGCAACACTGTAGTCATCTCAAGCCATAATACACATTAATAATCATTAATACATCAGACATCACCATATATGCCATAAACTCTTAAACTTCTATTGCGGAACACCCCAGATACGTTTGGAAAATGACTAGCTACAGTGGTGTCCTTCACCAATAGGGAACAGGTTCCAGCATCCACCACCAGTTGCGCCAGCTCGGGGCTATGTTTGGCGATGTCGCTGAGGGCCTTGGGACTCCCATTGGCGAAGCGTCATATAGGGCACCAAGAGTCATATAGCTAGTGTATTTAATCAATAATTAAGATAGATGAATAAACACACACATGTATATATATATATACAGTATGCATATATATATATATATAATTTTATATATGTGTGTGTGCATACAGTATATACATATGTATAAACACATGTGATTGCTAGATGATGGTTGGTGATTATTGCCAATTAATGGATTATATGATGGAATTATGAGGGAACTATCAGGTATGACATCCTGGAGAAGCTGAAAACCATCTTTTGCAGGGACCCCTCTGGAGATCCCCAATATATTCAGCAAGCGGAGCAGTAGAGAGTGAGAATGTCGGCAGCTGTCGCGCTTGTAACACAAAACTCACAATGGTGGCAAGGCAAACTATTTCAAACCCAGCAAGAACCGAGCAAGAACCGAAAACGGCAGAATCCGTGCCCCTGTGAACATACGGGACATTTGGCAAGTTTTGGATAGCTGAAGGCCCTTTTTTCCAAGGGACAGAGGCGCTGATGCGTTTCACGGTGAGATCTGGCTCCTGACCCGTGTGACCCGGGAAAAAGGGAGCGCTCGGATGGGACAACCTGGGACAGGTTATGACAGGTCTGTCCCTTGTTGCTGTTGTGATTTTATGATGTGAAATGGTTCAGAATTGATTTGTTGATGTTTTCTTTTCAGGTGTTGGTTGTTGTTTGGTTTAGATGAGGGGAATAATTTCGGGTTTGCAGTGATGTGATTTAAAGATTAGTTCAGTAATTTGGTTTGTTGAAATATTGCCAAGTAGTCATTCCATATCATTCCGATGCTCTCCAGCTTCCTATTCCATCCCGCTAGTCTGAAAAATTATTCGAATGTGATTTACCCTCTGGTAAACTAACATAACTATGGAAAATCACCATTTTTTATGGGAAAACTCACTATTTCAATGGCCATTTTCAATAGCAAACTGTTGACATAACCAGAGGGTAAACAGACTTTATCTGCATCGCTGTGTTCACCCATTGAGAAAAGTGTGAGCTTTGTGACGTTATTCCCTCAGTTCTCTTCCACGCTCACTGATGAATTCTTGAAAAACAGTATGTTACATATGTTGTAATACATTAAAAAAGGACGATGTCAAGTCTTGCATGCCATCGAAAATTTTATCTATCTTCCATCCGCTGAAAGTGTGCGTGTAATCTTTCAATAACCTTGTTCCAGAATTGTCTCGCTATCACTAGCAAAGTCTGCAAATAGACCAACGTTTCCTACATCCAAATTCTCAATTCTTACACTGGGCCTTGACTCATACTATACATAGCTACTCTTTCTTTTTTTGTACCTATCAACTCTTGCAGGTGCTCCTTTATTCCAGTTTGATGTACCGGTACAATGATGTTCACCTTAAAAATTTCGGTTGTTCAGTGTCTTCACCCAGGATGTCCAGCATGTTTTTGGAAAATCAGAGGCCTCCCGTAGTGCCAAGGTCGTGAAAGTTTCTAAGGATGTGGCATGTATATATATATATATATATATATGTATATATATATGTCCATTCCTTTTTTACATAGGATTTGATTACCAACAAAAATCACCGGTTTCTGAAAAAGTTGAAATCTTTTCCCCGAAATCATGAGTGGGAAAGGAGTCAGTGTGCTTATTTTACACCCCGTCCGCTCCTGACTTTTGCCCTTAAACCCAAAGTTCATTAAATAAATATATAAACAAATAAATATATATCTATGTGTTATATATATATATGTGTGTATTAAAAAACTATATTGTAAATATATATATATATATATATCCATTTAAAAAAATGTATAAATAAATACATATATATATATATAACTATGTACATATAATATATATATATATATGATATATGCATATATATATATATATGTGTGTGTTATATAATTATATATGTGTATGTGGTCCCCCAGAAATATCGGAAAAAACCTTCCACTCCCAACCACTACATGACAGGTCAGAACACCCGAAGGGTAAAGGCTATCGGTATATGTATTACCCTCTGGTTATGACTAACATAGCCATGGTATAGATGGCCCATAGAAATAGATGGTAAACGGTAAACCCATGGTTTACCTATTAAAACTGGTGATTTTCCATGGCTATGTGAAATAACCAGATGGTATAATCATACGATATCATGCGTGCATGTGAGGAGTGGGAAACAAATTGCGGAAAAGGTGTTTCTGTTTATTCTGACGCGTATGTGTATGACAAGCTGTTGGGCTCACCATCTCAAAGTTGCGTTTTGAAACTGTTTGCAATGGCCATCTATTTCAAGACTTTGGCTGAAACGCTCACCAAAAGAAAACATACTCAGTGAAGACTGTTTGGCCACATTGATCATTGATAATAGCGCAGTGGTAGCGACCGTCGCTGGGATTGACCTTCACAAACTCAAACGCCATCATATCTTCTTAACCTCGGCTTTTGGTGACGAGAGTGTCAAGGGCTGTCGGGGTGAAAAAGTAAAAGGACGGCGGGGAGAGGTGGCAACACTCCATCTGAAGTTCTCGAAGGATCGATCCAAGACAGCCACACCATTTTGTGCGACGTTGAAGGAATCTCAAAGCAGGTCTGTCGATCTACACGTGCGTCTTGTGACTGAATCCCTCCGATAGAAGTGCAAGACATGGCAAGGATTTTGCCGGATCTTGCAAAATTTGAACCTGATTAAAAGTGAAGGAACATCTGAAGATGTCATTTCACCCCAACAACAGATCTTGCATAGTCTTGCATGATTCTGCAACATTTGGCACAATGGTTTGTGTGAATTTGCAACATCTGGTAATGTTTTGGGGATCTCTAGATGCAAAATGATGCAAAATACACAGATCCTACAGCGACCTGCAGGTCAAGTTGAAGAGCCGCTCAGCTCAACGAGATTCTATGTGATTCTCAGTCAAAGGCATCCGTCCAACGGGTTGGACGGATGCTGACCAAAGTCCGCCGTCCGGCTGCAACCATGTAGCTGCTCTCGCCTCTGCCGTTGACAATTCTCAACCGTGTATTGTTTTGCCTCTCCGATGGTTAGACCGTGTGTCATGAAACCAAGCCCTTGCTGCGCTGTATCCTGCATCCCGATCCCGGAAAGTAGGACCGAGATGACTGGAACTGGGTGTCTTTGTTTCAACTTGCGGCACTGACTGCGTCTCGCAGTGTCTGGGGTTGCTCATATTAATCTCCCTTTGTTTGACCGCCGCAGGTGAGGGTCTGGACGCATTCCAATGTGAAGGTCTGGGCGCAAAAGCTTCAGCCGGGTGACCATCAGCTCGTTCATTTTGCCTTGCGGGGGTCCTCTGTTCCGACACGCCCCTAGGTTGGCGGAAGAGGTGATCCCGGCCGTGGCCATCATCGGAGTTGTTGAAGAGGCTGGTGAAGAAATTGCCCATTGCGTCGAATGTGAATTTCCTATTGCATCCCAAGTTCTAATGGTAGCTCTTTGCAGCTGGAGTTCTTCCATGAAGCGAGTTGTCAATTTATCCTGCAAATGAGTGTTGGTCAGTGTTGCCTTGTTTCTTGCGCCGCACTTCACTCATTGCCAACACATCGCTGGCTGTATTCGCTGTCAAATTGCAGTGTCTTGGCTTGAGACTGCAATTGTTGCAACATGCAATTCCATGGGAATGGCACTTTCAGTGTGAAGATCTGGACTGGAATGGTTGCTCCTGCTTTATATGTAAGTACCGCTTGAGTAACCCTGTTTCCCTCTGAGCACCTGACAAAAGTGCAAAGAACAGGCCGATGAAGACGTAGCAATCGGTGGGATGGCCCGCATGAACGGCACTAAAATACACCACATCGCAAACAGTAAGATTAAATGTTGAAGACCAATACTAAGATAAAATAGAAACAGATGACATGCGAACGCAACTGTCTCGGAACCATCTTTCTACCATTCTTGTAGAAGGAAGGTCAGGTGGGAAATTTCTTCACTTGGCGCATCAAAAAATTACAGGTTCACATATTCTGACAGAACCATGATCTCGGGATCTCAGGCTATGATATCCTGGGACATCGCCATCGCAAAGTCCTCACATTTTCCCGCTTGAAAAATGTCCAGCCAATCTCCCAGCCACTGGTGCAGCATGGTGCAGCTCCTGAAACGCCAAGACCAACAAAGGCACTGCGCCAGCGTTCACGACCTGGAGCAGGAGCGCAGGGCAGAGATTTTCACCAGATCCACCAGATTCTGATTATAATGAGAGGAGGGAAAAAAAGAAGAAAAAAAACATAGAAAAGTAGTGATGAAAAGTGAATATCATCAGCAAATTTGTGGGGACAAATTTGATTTACACCGATTGACTACCTTCTGGGATGACAATAGATTGGAATTTACACATGTTTCACAGGGAAGGGTTCATCATCAATGACTCGGGCTCCCAGAAGACGTGAGAACTCACAGCTACCCTAGGTAAATCATCTGTCTCATGGCACTTTTCCATGGCGAACTGTTCAACTTCTCCATTTTTGGGTCACCCAGAAGAGTCCACCGTTTTCAATGAATGCAGAACCATGGTGAGTGCGGCAACTGTCATCTTTTAATCATATCATGTCGCCCGAAAATTTGGTGTTCAACCCGGACAAAAATGGAGATGCAATCCGCTACTGCAGCTTGAGCCACGCTCTGGGCCAGGTCCTTGGTGTGTTTTGCCTTGGAAAACTCGGAACCGAAAACGGACACTTCCTATGCTGTGCAGTTGGTGCAGTTGGTGCAGGTAGTTGGATGATGTTGGATGTAGTGCAGTTACACTCAGTTGATGATGACATTCAAGGCACAATATATCCCAGCGCCCATGCGGCCGACTCTTTCACTGCAGGGTCGAACTCCTGGATGTGGCATGGCTGGGATGGGCTGTAATGTGCAGGTTGCAGGTTGGCCTGTTTTGTGGGGATTTTTGTAGGTAAACCGTTTCGGTAAACCTAGCTACACTCCAAAGTTCCACATGGGAATTTGAATTGCACAAATAATGATGTTGCCGGGCAACTTTCAGCACGAAAAAGCTAGCAAATATATATATATATATATATGTGTGTGTGTGCGTGTCTATTTATATATTAATTATAAATATATATATATAGGGATTATAAGGGCGTGTCTGAAAATATGGGATTGACCACCCAACTCATGGCTGACGGCTCCTCCAAGCAAAGCACCAACGACTCCATTGCACCGGAATCCACCACAGCCTGCGAAAAGAATACAAAAAAAAATGAATCTGTTTCTACGGACATAACCACCCTGACATGTAGGAATTTCCTGTAAATGTCCCACATGTCCCACTCATCCAATTCATACCTGGCCCCATCCTTTGGCTTCACTGGAGTGCGTCCTCATGTTTCGTTTCTTCGGTTAGTGCGGGGAAGTAGCCGTGCTGGTGAGGGGCCCATTCATCCCTCATTTGGACATGATTCTAAAGATCGCTTCGAAGAACTGAGATGTTTTCCTTGCACTTGTTTCGACTGCAAGTCTGATTCATTACCCTGCTGAATGTTGCGTGCAGCAACAGCCTGCGCAAGTGGCGCCGAATGTTTGGCGACTGCCCGCAGAACAAAGGCCGCCGCTTTCTTGTAGAAGCCTTGCAATGATGCGAGCAAAGTTTCCAGGTTTTTTGGCGGGGAATGGAATTCGCAGATATTAGTAGCAGAAACCCATATGGCCCATATCTATGCATGTTTAGTTCCTTGACCCATTTCTGGCCCATCGGAGTTTCCCCTGACTGCTGCCACGTCACGGTTCTGCTGTGCCAACGAATAGACCAGCTGCGGCAAGATTTCGTGAGTGACCACCTGCGGTGCGGTGGTTGATGGATGCCAGTGCAAATTTCATGGGTTTCCACCTGTTTCCCCAGATTCTTTCCAAATGTTCTCTCAGTTTTCCACATGTTTCCCATTCTTTGCCCTTGCCTCCATATTTTTCAGGAAATGTCCCACTGGTGTCCATACTTTCCATCTCTATCCGCATTTTTTTCGCTAATCCCATTCCCTCTATGAAACACTCCAGTGGTCCTAGGTGGTCCCTTAAATATGTGGTGTCATCCCCTACTAAACAATGGTTTCTGGGTGTTATATGCCTGTTAGGGGATATTGGGGGATGGGATCTGCATTGTATTTTATCAGGTCAGCCACAATTGTAGCAATATACAATGGGGTGAACCAAACCCTGCCGTTAAGCTCTCGGCACGGCACTTTTGAACCAACGCTTCATAGTCGATATGATGTACATGGAACATAGGGTTTTACTGCAAGGGTTTTTACCCCCCCTCAGGCGAGCAGGGACAGCGGCGAGACTGTTTAACCAATAGTCGAGCTAACCCTCGCGGGTAGCCGGCTTGTTTTTATATGGCTTTTGGATTTTTTATGCCGCATTCAAAAGTCCCTCTAAAAAGCTCAAGCCTGAACACCCAAGTAGCAATGCAAGGGAAGGCAATTCACCATGCCACATCCTGCAAAAGGCTACACATCATATCTAGCTACCGGCTCCAATAGATCCGACGGCCACCGGCCTCATCCCGATAATACCACGCACCTCGCCACCAGCTCCATTCACGGCGAGCACCGTAATGATCCCTGTTCCAGCTCCACGAAGCATCAGGGCGACCTGAGTTGGATGCCTTGGAAGTCGGTGGTACTTCTGGCTCCAAGAAAAGTCTTGCTGCGCTCTTTGGCGTTGGAGGCTCTGGCGTCAGAAATGGCGCGGTATCGGATGAGGTGCTTGTGCGGAGCTAAATACCGCCGCTGCATTGGCTGGAGAGCACAACAAGAATCACTGACGAGAATCCAGATGACATGGCTCAGGGTTGCCCCTGGCGGGTCGACTTTTTCCAGCTCTGGTTCTTGTGGCAACAGGCAGAACTTCAGGACATCGTTTGCCAAGGGGCCCACCATTCGTTCATCAAACCTTCAACAAAATCAGGCCAGGGTACCCTCACCTTGGTTACGGACCACCAATGCCTCACGGCCGGCCGGGTTTGCTGCGAGTCGCGAGTCAACCCATTTTGACAGGACAGGCAAATTTGGCGCTACAGACTTTCCTTTTGGATGCTTGGCCCCTCGCAGCTACCCGGAAGCATTCATGAAGCATGTCGGTCAACTTGAAGGTATAATTTTCAGCAAGTTTCAGTGCTTTCCCTCGACTTTGATCATGCTCATGCAAACCGTCACAACAGTAGGAATCAAGTTTTGAAAAGTTCTTTGAAGTTTCCAGCAATGGTCCAACTTTTCTTCATGGGCTGACCGTTGTTTCCGAGAACTCCCATCATACATCCATCAAAATAGTGCACGGACATGAAACGTTCTATAAGAAACTTTCTAACCATCGGCCATCTCCAATATTTACAATTCTTCGAAAGTTCAAACGCTATCAAGGTTCGCTCATCATAAACTTCACCCACAAGTTTGACAAAAGACTTTAAAAGTGTGGTAAACTGTTTCTGTTGCTCTTTGGTTCTCTCATAGCCCTCGACCGTGAGGCCGTTTACGTTTCCCCATGGACTTCCTTCCACGCATGGCAATGATGCATACAAAATCAAAAGTGCCATTACCAAAGTCATTTCTGAAGTCTTTGACTTGGGAAGCTAGTCGTTGCCGACAGCCGTGAGTGGTTCCATCATCCTTTTCAATTACACTGACGCAATGGCAATCTTGACTGGCCTTTCTCTGGGTACTAAGCTTTGGGTCTTCTGAGTCTTCTGAGCAACAAAATTCGATCAATATTCTGGGCTCAAAATTCTTTCCGAGCCCCCCTGATTCCCGGCAGCAATGGCTAGTCTTGGCACCTTAGTAGAGTTCGGCGTCGCGGCGTCGCGAGCTGCTTCGTCCACCTTTGTCGGGCCAATGCCAATGAGGTGAATGGCATGTTGCCAAAGGGCTGGTCGGGTAAAGGCTTTTGTGAGAATGCCTGCAACTTGGAAATTCGTACCAACGTTGAGAAGATCGAACTGTTTACATTCAAACTGTTGTTTCAACCATTTGAAGTTGATATTTTGTGTCTTGTTCATATGTCTCATGGATGCTGATGAACCGGTGGCCATGACTGCGATAGTAGCCTGATTGTCCTCCATGAACTTTACTTGATAAAAATTCAGGGAAACTAGCCTTGAGTGAGTTGATGTCCGCAACGCTACAACCCATGTCAACATTCCCATTACGGATGTCATCAATTTCGGGGTCAATCCTGGTGAACACAGTATCAACATCGGGCTTCGTGGCATCGCGAGCTGGTTTACCCTGAAGCTCCTTAAACAAGTTAAGCTGCTGGAATAGGGCCAGCATAGGAATACCCTCAGCTCTCATACTGTGGTTTGCGGCAAATACTTCGGCTTTGGTTGAAGAAATCGCTACAACCGTTTGTTTCTTAATGAATGCGTTTAAAGGGTAATAGGTATTGGGTCCAACCAACACTATTGCGCTACCGGATGTGCTCTTGCTATCATGTTCACCTGCGTGGTCGGCATCAGCAAAGAGCCATAGCTGGCATTGGTCGAATGCATCCCCAATGATACCCTCGAGAAAGTGGTGCTTTGTACAATTGATGTATGCTACCAACGGACGTAATGCGACATCACATTCAATGGACCATTTGGTCACTCTTGAGGCCAAGCTCTGGGTGGCTCTGAGCAAATCAAATCTGGCCATTCGCGCTGCGAACAGTATTTTCATCAAGATTTTGCTTGCTACTGGTTGGAGCCTACCATGCTTTTCATCCTCACTGAGTGTTGGCCTTGCTATGCCGGCATCGGTGAATGACGTTGGCACCTGATTCAAGGACGACGGATTGACCTTTGCAAGATTGCAAGCGTTTTCTACACAGGACTGCAGAGAGTTGCTCATGTCATACCTCACAAGATTCACGGGCGTGGCCATGACGCCAGCTTTTGACTTCACGGCTTGGTCTACCCCCCTGAACTTAGAGGCTTTCGCTTCCTTCTTTGCTTCACGTTTGTCGCGATGGGGTCCTGGTCTGGCCTTGCTTGCCATTGCAAACTGCTTGAACTTGTCTGGTCCGTCCTGTCCATAACAGAAAACTGTTTTTCCAGTCCAAAATTCATTTGCTTGATTGCTAGATGTTTCCAGTCATCAGTATAAACATCATAGCCCCCCTGATTGTTCCTGTCTGTGATGCTAGGACAACTTTCTAGTGTTACCTTTTTGTCAAAGAAAGTAATGCGACTTGAATTTTGACAAGTATACTCTCCCCCACTCATCACCCGGCTGGTACAATCGTTTTCGGGGTTGAACATGATGTCTGATCCATGCTTGATTGTTTTCATCGTGCTCCCACCAGTCCTGAGTTCGATTCTGTGCTGCTTCTGACTTCTTGGCACCGAAGGCGAATGCAAATGGGTGTGCCGATGAGGGCAACCGGATGTTTTCAAACTCCCGGTGTGTACTATCGATCATATGGCTCTGGATCGCCAATGTTCACTGCAGCTTTGATGCTTGCCCATGCCTTTTCCATATTTGCTGAAGGCCTTGCCATTTTGAAGTCATCTACATACACAACTAACAGACAGTGGAGCTCTTGATGATGAAAAATTGAATGCCAAATGTCAGGTAAAATTTGTTTCCAACCCTGTTTCACCACACGGCCGTTGAGATGTTGCTCCCAAAATCTCCCAAATACCCCCACTATCAGGATGACCATATAGGGCCAGCAGCATTGGTACCATTGGCTGCCAGCATTTCCTTTCCCAATCTTTTGGCCACCTGTTTCGAGGCAATGATAACCATTTGGGCACCCCTGTGAAGAGTGCTTGTATGTAGGCTTGGATTGCGTCAGCTTGCTGTTTTGAGAAACCCGGCTGGCTACCAAAAGCATCTAGCAGCTTGGCTGCTTCCATTGAAGCTGGAGAGGAGCCCAACTCATTGAAGAGTGCATGGTCCGAGTTCTCATCTCGCACGTTCTTACCTTGAAACACATTCTCCTGCCTTTGAACGTACGGCGGGATCTGACTCTGGGAGTTCAGACCCCTTTTCGTAACATGCTTCAAAGATTCCGTCCTAAGTGAACAGTCTTGCCATCACGACGAGCCTCAGCTACTATGTCGCAGCATTCATGGACGCGCTTCTCATCCCATTGGTACGAAGGTTTTCCCATTCTTTGTCAAGAGCGGCTTTTGCCTTGGGTTTGCGGGCCATTTCATCTTTTGATACAAGCCTAGCAACGGAAGCGAAGAGCTCGAGCGCAACTTTGAACTCAAGTTCCTTGAAGTTTTGGCCTACTTTTGGCATTGCTGGCACGGAAAACTTTTGAGATGCGGCTGGAATGATTTCCCACTTGTCACCTACAAGCTTGGCTTTGGCAGGAGAGCATTGAGTTGCCTCAAGCTGAGCTGGAGAAGATTTCTTCTTCTTGCTCTTCAGGCCTGATGGCGCTGACTTGCCCCCCTGAGCCTCTGCAAGTGCCTTGGCATCTTCCTCCTCAATGATCTTCTTCCGCTCATTTGATCCTTTTTTACCACAATTCTGAGTCAATCCCTTCCGGACGTTTTGAAGACCTTTGTAGTTACGTACAATCCGGTGACCGCCCCAATGAAAACCATCTGGAATTACTTCACCTTTCGGGGTCAACACAAGGTCTGGGAGTATGAAGAGGCACGACGCTGGGAGTCGGAGGAACCACCTGGTCCTCAAGACGATCTGCTTTGGGTGACTTGGAGCCAATCAGAGCTTTCAAAGGAAAGATGAAACCCTCGGATGGCAATTCCAACCTCTTTGTTCTTTGGATAGTCAGCGCACCCCAGTTGACATGATAATCAGCAGCTTCCAACTTGGCAACTAAGTATTCACCCTTCCAATCATGACCAGGTTGGATGCAATACCCAAGGAACAATCCTTCATTTGATGTTGGGGAAAGATGGGGAAAGCTTACCTGCGGTGTTGTCGGCCCTTTTGGTGTTATTCCATAACAACACTTTGGCGCCAAACGGAATGTGCATTGCAGGGAACTCCTCGCCAAACCTGAGTTGCCACGGTGATTCACTGCCGTCAAGCTGGTGGCTTGCATTGATCGCAGCTGCGTGGTGCTGCATGGCAAGGGGCCACATCTTCAGCGGAAGCCCTGGCTGGAGGAGGTTACTTCTGGCACCTTCCAACATCTGACGAACCTGACGCTCTGCAAATGACTTTGATAAATCGACATATTCAATTGAGGTCTGATGTCTGTATCCCAAGTCCTTGATGGCTCTAAGCAACTCAGGTGAGCTGTCAGTGTACACAACCTGAGCATCATCTTTTGACCCAATGAAATGATTCACACCATCCATACTGCTTTGTGCATCTTTTGTTTGGCTTGAATAGACATACCTGTATTGGGTGTGCAAATCTTTCAACACCAATGCCACTTGTTCCCCTTTGAAGCCCTCTTCTACATTCCTCTTGATGATAACATGATCACGAATGATGAAGTCACCGAACACTTCGGTTTCAATCCTCTTCTGACCACCTTTCCTACGAGCCTGTGTGGCCATCATTCTTGCCCGTTGGCACGTCCTGCAAAATGGGTTTTTCGGGAAATGTGTGTATTGATGCTGACTGCCGGCAGCCTGGCCAGAAGATCCTCTGTCTTGCGACTTCGGATATATTCCTGCTGGGCATCGTCCGCAGCGAGCTCGTCCAACTGATCATCGTCCTCAGCGTCATCACGCTTGGCTTTGGAGCTCGACTGCGAGGTTGGCATTGCGAACAACTTCTTTAGATGCTTATCCTTCTGAAACTGTTCCTTTGAATAGACCTTGCAAGAATCATCCAAAACCGGGACACGACCTTCAACCTTGAGCTGGACAACTTTGTCATCACGGCGGACGAGAATCGGTTTGCCGTTGGCAGGCCGAACGAAGCTGTAGCCTTGATCTACGCACCTAGTTCCTACGGAGAGCACAGCTGGGGTGTGATCTAACACGTATGGCTGCACGGGATCCGGAAGTGCGGACAACTTGACGTCTGCGACTTCGTTTGCCTCAGTTGATCCATTTGCAGTGACCAACGAGATCGGATGCTCGGCTGCTCTGCAGTTCTTGGCACTGACATCCCTCAGCATTCCTTTAGAGACGAGGTCGGACTCACTTCCTGAATCAACAAGCCAACTGACACCGGCCTTTGGCGCAGCAGTGGCGATCAACGGAAATCGTCCAACATCTCTAAGAGCTTTGGGACCGCTAACAAACCTGCATTCTTTGCACGTGATGTCACATGTGTCTTCGTTCCAACAACAAAACCCACAACTTGGTGCTACATCGAACTGATGAAGCTTCACAGTTTCTTGGAGCTGACGTGCTTGCACCTGCGCTTCATGTTGTTCTACCTTGGACGAGACCGGAACGTCATCGGATGTTCTGTACACATTTGTGAACTCTCCTGGGCGATGTCTGACGGGGACCTGACGACCAACTGCTTTCACTTCGATCACTTGAGGAATCTTTCGGAACCGAACACGCTTCATGCTGACACTTGACCCTTCAGAGCTCGAGGTTACCCTCGGCTGTTTCTTTGCAATACATGCAAACTTTGGGTGAGGATCAATCAAACATGGGTCAGCATTGGATTCCTTTCCCTTCTTCTTCGGTGCTGGGGAGTTGGTCCTCTTCCTGTCCTTAGTTGCGGCAGCAGCTTTGTCATCATGCTTATAGAAGCATGTGTCACCTCGTCTGCATTTTCCCTGGGCATGGCAGATGCATGGGGTCTTTGCCGTTTCTTCTTTTGACATTTTCTTCCCCTTATCATCCTTGTTACCCTTTGCGGGTGAACGAGTTGTGTTCTTCTGGGAGGCTGAGTGCGTGATTTGTCATCCTTTACATGCTTGAATAGACACTTCTTCCCCTTATCGCACTGGCCCTTTTGGAACTTATAGCAAACTTTGTTACCGTTGCTCCTACCTTGAGACCTACCACGACTCGGAGAGCCCTTTCGGTTGGGATTGCCACGACCATCGCCGTTGGCGGATGCAGCTTTTGTGTCCTTCGGACCACCGGCCTTGTTCTTCTCCGTAATGCAATTGCGGTTCCCTCAGTCGTTCCCTGTCAATCAGGCTCTTCATCGACTGGCGAAGAAAGCTGTAAGACTTCTCATAGGCCTTTTCGGATGCACGATCAAACACTTCAATGTCGTACTTCAGCAACTGGCTAGGACCGATCTTCCGCAAGAGGAGTACAGCGTCTTCAGGGGTTGAAGCCATACCAGCTAGAGTAGCACCCCACTTGTTGACAAATCTTCTCAAGTCCTGGACCGTGTCACCTACTTTCACAACACCCAAAAGATCTTCAACCCTGTAAAGACTACCTGCTTCTTCTGATGTTTTGAAATAGTCCTCGAACATGAGCAATACATATCGTCCCCTAACTTGGATACCTTTTCGGGATTGCTGCTCTTTATGGTTCGGAATCCTAGTGGCAAGATCTCGGCCGGCTGAGCGCATGAGCGCTGCTGATAGCTTTGTATCCAGCGTGAGAAACTTTCCGGGATCTTGAAGCTTCTGCTCAAGCTTTTCACGGGCGCATGACTGATCATACACCTCGTTCAGCCAAGCCCAAGCCTCATCTGGACGATCGGAACAGCTTTTGACTTCATCCCTTACATCGTTCTTCCAATTCCTATATGACTCTGATGCTGGCATGTTGTTCAACTTGATGACTTCAGCTTCCTTAGTCTTTGGTTTATCCTTTTCATCTCTTTGGGTTAAGTTAAGGCTTTCATCCATTCAATAAGATCCGAAGCTCCCATCATCTGTTGTTGTTTGCCTACACTCTTTGGGGAGTCATTTGGGGGAGTCTTGATTGGCCCAGTTGGAGTCATGAAACCTGACATGGTCGGCAAATGAGGCTTGTCGTTTCCGACAGCTGGCTCGAGGGGAGTGCCACCTTTGAGCAGCTCGTCTAATCTCGCCTTGGCCTCTTGTGCCAACACACCAGGTGACTTGATCTCTGGAATCGGCTCATGGTCAGCTTTTGCTGCGGATGCGTCGGGTGCTCTTGGAGTCGCAATATTGGAAGTGGGCACACCAGCAACCCTGACATCATGTGTTGCCTGAGCCTAGTTAAACTTGACCTCTAGTTCATCCTCTAGTTCATCACCCTTCCTCAGCTATCGCGGCTATTGCCTTTGCCTCTACGTCCTGCAACCTTTGCTCATACTCCTGCTCCTGTTTGGTGAGCTTGTTTGACCAATCATTTTTAATTGAATCAACCACTCCATGCATGATCTGAAGGTGCCTTTGTTCAGCTTCCCTCATGACTTGCAATGTGTTTCCACTTGTGATCTGTGCAAGGTTGTTTTGTATGAACGTGAAGTATGCGATCACGGGCTGATAGATAGTGTCCTCATCCATGGGCTCAGAGTTGCCTCCAGCTGTGTCTGGCACAGCAATGGGTGGACCTGACCCTGGGATGGCGAGTGTGAGGTCGGTTGGGGTCCCCATGGCAAAGTGGTGAGGCTACGGCTGATAACTTGTATTTTATCAGGTCGGCCACAATTGTAGTAATATACAATGGGGTGAACCAAACCCTGCCGTTAAGCTCTCGGCACTTTTGAACCAACGCTTTATAGTCGATATGATGTACATGGAACATAGCGTTTTACTGCAGGAGTTTTTACATGCATCATCTTACCATATTCTTGGGAATCATTGCTGGTTAGAAATTCCCTCATGTTAATGAGGTGGAATTTAACAAATACCCCCATCTATCCCATCATCTTATATAATTTCATTACATCATATTCAATCCCTATTTCTTATATTTCTAACTCCAACTATCCCTCCATATATCCCTATATCTCATATACTTAGGCAATATGAATACCCGCTCCGGATCGCTCCCTCTGTTCACTGTGGAGAGTTCATTGTTCAAAAAACAAGGGGGGGCCTGAGAACCCAAAAGCAAAACGACAGCAAACATATTGAGTAATAATTGGTTTATTTCCCTTTCGCCTCTTGCCAGCATCTTTTTAGAATTTTAGAAGATGAACATTATGGACGCATTCACTGCAAATTTCATTTTTTCAACTCTGCACGGAAGCATTTATGTTATTACTATATATTGTTATTACCATAGCTAGATATATTAGTAATAACCCTATATCCAGCCATTCACCAGCGACAACAAGGCACTGACTCGGCCAGGGTCTCGTTGAAGTTGGCCAGGCGTCCCAGCGCCAAGGCTGCGGACTGCTGGATGGAGGCCACGTTGTCCAGGAGCAACGGCCTCGCCACAGATTCCACGGTGTTTCAGCGGGAAATTGGATGAAATGTACGGAAAATTTATGAAAAATTGGGGGAAAATGGGTGATTGATGGAAATTGTTTGGGAGGAATTCTGGATTTAGTGGAGAATTTGGAAGATGTTGGTGGATTGTTGGACCTAGGTTAATCGGTGGCTAATTCTAGATGAATCTAGATAACGGTGCAAGCGCATGATGTAAATGGAAGGATGCTGGAGGGATGCAGTTGGAGCAAACTCCCAAAGTTGTGACATGATGAATCCTCAATTGATGTTTAATGGTTGATCTAACATGATCTAACCATCAATGAGTGAGGTTTGAAATCGTTTGAGTATGTCTATATTCTTCTATCTGAATACATGTAGTACGAGTGAAGGCCTAAGCATAGCTTTGTCACGACTTGGGGATCCCCCTGGAACAGGATGGAACAGGCCCAGCCTCAAGAGCGCCATCACCCCCGCATTTTGCAAAGCATCGATATTTTGCGGCCTGCCAGTCTGAGTTGAATCGGAATATCATGGAAATATCCACTCATGCATGGTTGGTTTTCTCACACCGTTCTTGCAGAGCATGGATATCTAGCGTTACTATATAGGAGCTGATGGCAATGGAGTAGAACTACCAAATGGGGATATCATGGGAATGTCATGATCAACCAACAATTCAGGTGACCCGGTTACGCTTCGGTGTCAGCTCCATGGCTGGGACATCCCCGAACTAGGGCTGGGGGCTTTCCGGCAAGCCATGTCTGATTACCGGAGGGTAACTTGTAAGGGGACCAAAACAAATGGAAGCGACCAAACCCACAAAACCCACAAAACCCACAAAATAGGACATAAGGGCTGATGAAGCATATCCGGGCTGAGAAAGGAGACAAGTGACAAGGGAGTTACAAAACAAGCAACCAAATCAGTTGAGTACAGGCATGGCAAGTGCTGTTGGGTGAAGGGCGAAGGGCTTTGAAAATACCTTTAAAAACCTCCTGTTCAGCAGAGCGGGTCAGAGAAACTAGAGCAGTTAGAATGAGACAGTCCGTCAGACCATGCAAAGTGGCAGTATCCAATTGCTACCGTGGTTCAAAAACAAACCACAAAACCATCAGCCATTTTCAAATATGGTTCCAACACCAACTTCAGATAGTATAGACGCGTATAGATTAACAAGTCCTAAACTATCAGAAATGTCTATACTATCAAAAAATGAGTATATTTTTATAGACCAATTATCAAAATATATATATATATATGTATTACATGTATACCATAAACATTCATATTTCAACTGCGCACGAGCTACGCAGCTTTGCCCAGCTACGCCCAGCTACGCTTTGCACAACTGCGCCTGGTGGCCAGATCCGCCACAGTTTGCACAAAGGTCACACGGGCCTGGAGGACACCACGCCCGCGGAAGGTTCACCAACCTTTTTTAAACAGCCGTGGGTCATTTATAGTGCGCATTTATATATATATATATATATATGTATATATATATATATGTGTATAATATGTGTGTGTATGTATATATTGTTTGTTTATCTATCTATTTATTCATTTCTTTCTATTTTTACACTATGAATATACTACAGATATACTGTAAAGATACAAATGAATAGACTTTAATAGGCTACAAATGAATAGACTTTAATAAGCTACAAAAATGCTATTAATCAAAGGAAGTGTAGAGGGAGAAACTTCCGTGTTACGGACTTTTAGAATGTCAGGGAAAGAGTTAGTCAAAGAAAGAGTTAGTCAGGATATATGAGGTAGTCAAAGAAAGAGTTAGCAAAGAAACAAGTTAGTCAAAGAAAGAGTTAGTCAGGATATATGAGGTAGTCAAAGAAA
>Ga0126342_10003135_pt1 | contig 27005 bp, 30 predicted proteins | sample Cyp1metagenome_FD_92528 | JGI IMG/M metagenome (GOLD analysis project Ga0126342, IMG submission 92528) | Coral microbial communities from Lord Howe Island, Old Settlement Bay, Australia - Cyphastrea 1 metagenome | ecosystem: Host-associated > Invertebrates > Cnidaria > Coral ...
AAAAACCGGCCAAACCAGTTCTCTCATTTAGGGTCCAGAAGAATATCTTCAGGATGGATTTCTGTCGCAATTGGCTATTTTAGTATGATACCCCACAGGGTTTGGGACGAGGTTGAGGTGTGGTTTTTTTTCGAAAAAACAATTGAAAGCTTCAGATGCAAGGTTGTTGGGATGATGCTGAAAATAGCTTCACCTGATAGCCTTGGCCGAGCATATTTTTGCTCAGGCCGCCAGAAGAGTCCAGTTTAGGACGAAACGCGTTGCAATGGGCCTGTGAAAATCTTTGCTCTTTGCTTGCCACGGTTTGAGTTGGAAAGTTCCATCAGATTGTAAAGATCATCATTCTCCGCAGCAAAATGACTTACGCGCCCCAAAGAGCTGAGAGTACCTCCGGGTCTCCGTCGAAGCGATTCCACTCTGGAGCTCTTGGAGCTCTTGGAGCTCTGGAGGAATGGTCTTTGGCCTGCGAAATTGGCTGGTCCAAAAACTTACCTGGGGATTACCTCGGGTTGAGAGTTGAATTCGGGATTGAACATCTCGACCCAGTAAGCTGAAAGTTCTTAGCTCGTGCAGGACAGTGCAAGTAGCGCATCCAGAAAATTCAGGAGTAACAAGACAAACATAGACAAACTCTCCAAGGCAAGTGCTGATGGCAGTCCAGTTTCCAGTGTCTTGTGTATCTACGAGTACTAAACAGCGATACCTCATGGTACCCTGTAGTTCATGCTTTTTCAAGCCGCTGACCCAGCCTCCAAGACAGCTTCCAAATGTTTGAACCAACCTGTGGTTGATTGGCCACTGAAAAATATCAGTGGACAAGCGGAGCACAAAGAAGAAATGGACACAGTGATGGCATGCCATTTTTCTTGAGATTTCTTGTCAAAAAAACATCCAGGGACTCCAGGGACTTTGGTCCGTTCGGGAATGAGTGGGAACCGGAATGAGTGGTTCTGGTTTCCCCAAGTTCTGGAAGTTCAATCCGAAACATGTGGAAGTTCTGGGCCCTGCAAGTACAAACCGCGCAAGAGCCCCGCTCTCCGAATATTGTGATTACTGGAGTTCACCCCAAATCATCCCCTCCTTCCATGCGCGTGATCAGCTCAGCATGTTGCCGTTGCAACACCTGCGTTGCAAGCTGATCCCGTGGTGAGACACCAAAATCGAGATCTACACATGGCTCCCATCAATGATCAATCCTTCCATCTGCTTAATTTCAGTCAACACCACCTGAGCTCTATTGTCGAATGATAGGTGTCCACTAGGACTTAGGACTCACCATAACTGCCGAGCAGTGAAAAGAAACACGAGCTCTATGTCCCAAGGTCTATCTTAGTGAGCGGAAGTAGTCTGTTTTTGCTCTTGCAAAAGTCGTTTTTTACAAATAAACGTAGACCCCGGTTTCTCGTTTCTCAGTTTTCGGGGTCTACGTTTGTTTCCGGGAGTGTATCTCATTCATTGACTCAAAGTTTTTCAGAACAGGGACTTCAATGATCCAAATTCTTCAAGAGCTGTGTGCAGCACATACAACTTCTGATTCGTTGCAAAACATTCCCATCTTTCTGGATTGTATCCCATTTTTGTTGGTGAATCTGTCCCCACATATCATCATATCACCATGTATAATTACATTATAATATGTATATATATATATATATACATATGTATATATATATATTATATATATATATTCATTTATTTATTCATTTATTTATCTATTCATTTATTTATCTATTTATATCATGATGTCCTCAAATCTTGCCACATCTTGCTACATCTTTTGCGTTTGGACCCCTAACAGAATACCGCAATCCGCTGCAATTCTGCGGCTGTTTTGGGCCTTCTCTACGGCTTCGTCGTCCATGTCGTTCATGTGCTTCGGACACCCGCCGAAGACACAGAGTCTTGGGACTCAAACCGACAAAAAAAACGCGGATGTGTTGTGAAATTGTGACACCCGGACTGGCCCAAACTGGCCAAACTCATGAAAAACCCTGAATATTCCGCTTTGGCAGCTGCATGAGTGAAGTGCCAACCTTGAGTTTGCATCACCGTGCAGTGACCTACATGACATGGACGCCATAGTGATTTATTACATGGAGCCTGGAGCCATGACATTGTCGTGACATTTGTCCAAAATGTGGAAGAAACCATGCTGTCATAATGACAATCGGCTATCATGCTATTTAACAATCATCCAAAGGTCCAAAGGTATTGTGCAACTACATCTGGTTCCAGTTTGTCGCATCTGGTGACCTTCCTGTCAACGGAAACCTCACATGGAAAATCAGAACATTCTGCCAACTTCTACAACTGGGAAGATCTTTTTGCCCGAGGCAACGCGAGGTTGATCGAGCCATGCCACTTTGGTTTCGCTCTCTGCCTGCATTTACAAATGACCAACTACGGACTTAAGATTGTAGCGCTGCAGAACCATACTTTATATTTCTGGAAAGGGAAATCATGTCCCACTTTTGCAGACTGCGAGAAGCCAACCAGAGCTGTGGCAAACACTCACTGAGCAGAATCTGCTGTGTGCACCGCAAGCGTTAGCGTTGAAAACTTTGGCCGCACAAGAGGAAGAAAGACGAAATATGAGATAATTACACATGGTTCGTCATTCGCCATGGCCATTTCTGTGACATTGAGTTTCGAAGTATGTCATGTACAAGTTGCGAAGCAAAAATATGTGCAACAGAATTAGGTGTGCATATGTTGATATATATATATCAAAATATCTCGAAAAAATGTTGTTCGTTTCAATCTGGAGCTGATCTGGAGTATTTCTATTTGTAATTTGCTGCATTTTGGAGCTAAAATCTCTCATTTGCGCGCTAATTATTTGGAGCATTTTGGAACTAGAATCACTAATTTGGACGGTGTTTGCAACATTTTGAACCTTGGATCTCTTGTTGGCAGAAAATGCGCAGCATCTTGGAACCAGTTTTTGCACAATGACAATATATGATCAATCTCGAAAACCCTAGGTTCACGGAAAGGACATCCACAAATTTGGGAAGGTCATACGTTTGTACAATAATGATATATGGTAAACTTGGGGGGTATCGCTTGCAGGAAACTGCTACATTTTTATATGTATAATTCACAGACATCAACGTCCAATTTGGGTATCGCCAATGTGGATATTAGAGAAATACAATGACATAACCTTGAAAAGGGGTATCGCTAATTTGGGAAGGTCCCATCGCTTACAGTGTGTTTTTAACAATTTCCATCAATTTCCATAAACCAATGTCCGTCCAATACATATTTAGTATTGCCGGGGTTTTTGCGGTGGCTCATATATTATTTGCATCATGCTTACCATAAAGTGAAATCTCTTATTTGCGTGGTATTTGCAGCATTTTGAAAAGTGAAACCTGTTCTCATTGTTACCACAATCGCAGCATCATGTTGTGTTTTTCTCTATTCATGTTTTTTGGGGAAATTATTTCGGATTAGTTTAAAGCTGGCTTATTGTAGTTTGGGTTATTTTGTTTCAAAGAAAAAGCGGAGCGGAGGATTTCAGCGGAGGGCGCAATGCCTCCCCCCGAAGCGAGCCAAAAACAACAAAAGCCAAAGAAGCCAAGAAGCTAAGAGGCCGAGAAAGCAAAAGCCACAAAAAGCAGAAAAGCCACAAAAACCACAAAAGCCAAGAAGCCAGACTAAAAAACAAGCAAAAAAATGCAAAAAAAAGTTACTCCTCCACAAAAATGCCGAACACGTCAAAACACCAAATGATTGGATATGGTTGGATACCTCCAGCTGGTGTTGAACAAGTATCACTTATCAAATCACCAAGAAGTACCCAGCCAGTAACGCCCACGCCATCTTCCTGCGGAAAATCCATGAAAGCCACATGGTTCTTGGAACAAAGCTGACCCCTCGGGGCCTTTTTTTATTGGTAGCCTGGCTTTTCTATGCTATCCCCCTCTCTCTCAACACAGCTTGGAATTCTTCAAGAACCAAGGCCACTGATCTGCATAGATCTGCATAGTGGAGGCATAGTGGAGGCACACGCGCATCACTCGCGCCGCGCCGCGCTTTCGGGGCTTCACCGGCTAAAGGGCACGCTCTGTGGCGCGGAGCCCCAACCAGCACCCGCCTGGACGCTGAGATTTCAGTCGTCATTTTTTTTTCGTCATTTCAGTCGCCACGGTAGGTCTAGTTCTAAGATCTAAGATTATTCAATGGGAATTTCAGGATCCTAAAATGGAGGTACTGTACCATTTTTCAGGCCATATTTTGGGGGAATATTCCCTTACATATTCAATTTCCAATTTCTTCAATAAAAAAATCCCAGAAATGACCGCCCCAGATCCTGCCGTCCCAACCCGAAAGAAGTTGACCAAGACATTGCACAGGATGTGGTGATATCCTGTTGCCTCGACAGTGCACCACCGAGCCACTGAGCCCACGAGTTTCCCGTCCGTGTCGTGTCCGTGTTGTGTCTACCCGCTGCTAAATAGATAGATTACGAATGATTATGATAGATCTACAGAAAAACTCCTACATTGAAACAGGACTGTACTCTTGTGGCTATTTGGCAACCATGGAGCCTCTAGAAGCAAAACAAAAACAACAAGTAGTTCTTGCAAAGCAACTTCCCTGAAACACAATGAAACATACCATACTTTATGGTATGTTTCTCATGATGTCTCCTTGAAACTGACATGTTTCCATACCAGTCATACCATACTTTTCGATGTTCTTTGGGATCTCGATCCACAATATCCACAATCTGCCAGGCTGCTCGAGGTGGTTCAGTATAGAAGGCATCTTCAGTGTCCGAGTCCATGGCGTGGTACTCAACACCTGTCGGCAGCTTAGCACAGCTCAACACGGACAGCGACACCTCTGGGTGTCCCTCTCTCCCAAGATTTGAAGTTTGGCTTCCCAACTGGCTACTCTGTCACCACCATCCATATCATTTCCTCAGCAAATTCACCAACCACAGCAGTCACAGCAGGCTTCTGTTTATTTCTGTTTTTTCCTGCCACTCGCAATCGAACAACACGCAAAGGCTTCCAGAAGCGTTGCTGCTTAGTCAATCAGCATCTCCAATCATCTCTCTGTTTGATGCAAGATCTAAAGTAATCCTATAGTTGAGCCACAAGCACACCTAATCAGCAATTTGAACGACCATCTCTTGCCGTCAAAAATGTTCCATACATTTCCCATGGAAACTGACCATAGCTTCGTGGTGTCGTCTCCTGCCATCCAACTTGGGCACCCTCGCTGTATGGACTCCGGTCACCTACTCGTGGCCTCAGAGGCAAATGGGTCCCAAATTCTCCCTGAAAAAACAATTCCATCCACTGGTTCATCATCATGTCCCCCATCCAAAAGCTATACATATATATATATATATAGATATATATAGATATAGATATAGATATAGATATATATATATATATATATATACATGTTAATATAAATATATATATACATATCTATATATATATGGAAATATAGATATAGACTTATAGATCTATAGATATATATAATATAAAATAATAAAATATAATATAAACATAAATGTAATATAATATAATGTAATGTAAAATCATATAATATAACAAAATAAAATATAGTAAAATATAATATGACAAAATATATCATAATATAATATATTACATAATATATTATATATTGTTTGATATATTATATATATAATAATAAAATAAAATAATATTGGAAAAAATAATCCTTAATATAATATAACACAACAAATTGTAATATAATATAATATAATATGATATAATATAATATAATATAACAAAAAATAATATAGTATAATATAATCTACAAATATATATATAATATATATATATATATATATTCACATTTAAAAACTCTCACTTGCAGACCCAAAAATCATTTTGGCAAAGAATAATTTCACCGAGATTGAAGACCCCTGGCAAATGCATCACGCACGGATCAGCTGAGTTTGGGCCCCTTGGCAGTCGTCTGTCGTCCTCTGCCGTAAAACCTGCCGATGGCCCACACTAACTTGCTGCAATTGAAATACCATCAGTACACCAAAACCGGTTTGATATTGTGCTGAAATAGGAATAGAACTCTGGCTGGTTGAGATCCCAGGGCAGGGCGGGAAAATGCATGTTTCAAAACCACGGACCACACTGACGATCTACCCCACAGTCACACAAATGCTGGTTACCCAGGACATTTAGATTCGGAGCCCCCTACTATCTGACATTATCTGACCCATCCAAGAATGCAACCCGCCTATGTCCGGCGTTGTTTCCGCCTTGGGCGGTAAGCGTGTTGCGCTTGCGGAAGGGCTGCGGAAGCCACCACAACCAATATCTCATCATCTCATGGAAAAAACATGAACACCGTTGCAAGGAACATGAAAAAAGGATACCAGATTAGATTCTGCAAGTTCCCTTTGCGAAGATCTCTGTAGAAGATTGTGTGCAAGATCTCCTTGACAGTTTCTCTGTAGAAGCTGCTGTGCAAGATCCCTCTGAAAGCCTATCTGCACAAGGTGTCTCAAAGAGATTTCCACAGAAAATATCTGTAAGAGATCTGTAAGTAAGCTCTCTGTGCAAGCTCTCTAAAAATAGATCTCTGAGCAAGATCCCTGTTCTTTTCACCAGGTCTTTGCACAAGATCTTCATAAGAGGTCTCCTGGAATGATCTCTGCACAAAATTTCTATGAGAGGTCTCTTGGAAAGATCTCTGTAAAAGCTCCCTAATGAAACAGACCTCTTGGCAAGATCCCTGCAACAAATCTCTATGCAATGTCTCTGTCTGTACCAGAACTCTATAAGAGATCTCCTGGCAAGCTCTCTGCACAAGATCTCTACAAGAGGTCTCTTGGCAAGATCTCTCTATGATATCTCTGTAGAAGCTCTCTATAACAGCTCTCTTGGCGAGATCTCTGCACAAGCTCGCTATAACAGGTCTCTTGGCAAGATCTGTGCACAAGATCTCCAAAAGAGCTCTTTGTAAGATCTCTACAAGAGGTCGCTTGTCAAGATCTCTGCGCAAGCTCTCTATAAAAGACCTCCTTGTCAAGATCTCTGCACAAGACCTCCCTGACTTTCAAAATTCGCAATACGCCACAACGAGAGCGATCTAACAGGCCCAAAGTGCCCAAAGGGTTGTGCGAGGGATCCAAAAAATTTTGCACCGTGCCACAACAAGAGCGATCCGATACGCCCAAAGTGACGAGAGGGTTGCGCGAGAGGTCTCGTTTCGTGCGAGGTTTCCGTCAAAAACGGAAGATGAAGGAGCTTTTGTGTTGTAAGGGTCACCAAATTTGCCGGACACGGAGACCACCTCGAAGGAACACCCGGCCTTAACAACTCTTACCGTAAGAACAGTGTGGCCACACTGTTTGGGGAATGAAAAAAAACGTCATGACATCATCTTCTCTTCCAATAAGTGCCTACTTTGAAAGGCTCAGGATCCCCTCAGTACATCTGCCCGTATCTGCCCATACGAGTATCTGCTCTATCATCACAGCCGAGCAGCAGGGGAAGTCAATCGCAGCTGGGCAGCAAGTTGCCGAGCCAGCTCCTGTTGCGACACTGTACTAAGTCACATTGGTAGAACAGAATCAAACATCAACTAACAGCAGTTCTAGCCACTCTGATATGAGAACATTCAAACAAACGGCTGAAGCAGCTGACTATTTTCGAATCTGGATCGAAACTGATCAAACGAGGTCGCTATCCTCATCCCCGGCCAGTTCTTGTTGCCGCCGCCGGCGTTCATCGTCATCCTGCGTGTCCATGCTGCCCACTTGGATGACTCAAATATCTCAAATGACCTATCCCAGAAGACCATAGAAGACCTTCTTTTGTGCATAAGAACCATTTAAGGTACACCAAGTGCGTTACCAGTTGAGGTACAAAAAACAATCATACTCACAACCCAACTCCTGCAGTTACGGGATAAACATAAATCAACTGGTACTAGGGTATATCAACATGATCAACCAGTGATCACAACCAAACTCGACTGTTGGATGTCACATTAAACATTCTCAACGGGAGTTATTGATATATGTATATTAATATCATATATATATATACCCCGTGTATCTAGTATGATCATATATACATATATATATATATACATATATGATCATATAATTTCTGTATGTTTCTGTATGGCAATACACATCATCAATATATTTTTCCATCAACGAATGGAGCGAATGTTTCGCGGCTCCTCCGGTCGACCCGGGGGATAGGCCAAGGTGGAGCCAGTGGCACCGCCGGGTGGAGGTGCTCGCCTCGCTGATGGGATGAATGCTATGGAGACACACGTGTACAAGCATGGATTCCCTGGATGTATACATATACATACGTATATATATAATATAACATAACATAACATAACATAATATACTATACTATACTATACTATACTATACTATACTATTTACGTATATTATATATATATACAAATGTATCCGAGTACACATATGTGGATATAGTCCCTTGGATCAAAAACCCTTGGATCATTCCCTCCCTGCATCCCAGGTCTGGGTCTCAGGACTCAAAGGTGTCGAGGGGAACCGCTTCAGTCGACCTCGTGGCTGTCGCACCAGTCGCACCAGTCGCACCATAACATGTGAATCTTACATGTGAGCCAACCCTTTCAACTCAAAACAAAAGATTCAAACAATTATAATAATTAATTATATATATGTGTGTGTAATTATTATATATATATATATATATGTATATGCCTATTATATATATATATATTATATATAATATGTATTATATATATATTATAATATGTATTGCGTATTATAGAGAGAGAGATGGGTTGCGGGGATGTTCATATCTCTGACGTGCCCCAGTGAAGACTCAGCAGAATTCTGGAGATCTTTGGCAGGGAGAATTCGTTGTGCATCAACTTCCTCAAAGCCCACATCTAAGCTACAAAACAGATGCTGAAGCCATTGGCTACCCCAAACTTTAATGTGTAAAAATGTGTAGAGACGCAAAAGAAAGAATCCTCAATAATCATAAATAATCCTCAATAACATTCAATAACCGTCAATAATTCTCAATGTTCATTAATGATCAAAAGCAAAATCGTTGGGTTGGTGGTTCCAAGAGTGTCAGTCACCAATCCCACTTCTGCTGAGGCTCCCCACATCCCCGCCTGAGCTGCAGCCGTAGGGCCTGCAGGTGACAAGCTTTTTTCAGGGGAACCAATGGTCAGCCACTGCGAAATGCTACGTCAAAATGAGGTGGAATCAAGTTGGTGCCTTTTTCAAAGATGGGTCTGTCCAAAAATGAACGTGTGCACCAAAAATTCTTAGCTTCACTGGGAAAAAGCACTGACGGAGACCACGGAACAAAAAGTGCCATCTCTGTCAGGTAGCTCACTGGATCCCCGGCTGCTTACATCCCCATCAAACGATCGCTCAACTCAAACGTGTTGTGATTGCGTCAAAATGTCAACCAAACGTGTGGCAAAAATCCCAAACTCCCATGAAATTCGCCATTGGTGTTCCAAAATGGGCCTGGGAATCCCTGGATCGACTGGATCGTCCCAGATGGACACACCCTGGTGTTTTTATGCGCCTCTTTGCCCAACAGCAGCGCTCAGGAAGCCACTGAGCCAAGCAAGCCATGTATTGAAGCCAACGTGCCAACGTGACGGGGACCTAAAAAAAATGTTGAAAAACAAGTTGGGTATGCCTGAAGCAAGAAAAAATCTGATAAAACGTGGGATTGAAAAGGCTTCCTTTTTTGGAGGCAACCCCAAATGCATGATAATTCATGTATATTTCATCATGCCTGGGAGTAAAAAGTTCAAACAGTTGGAAAACACCAGTTGTGGTGAACAATGCAGGACTGGATGTTCCAACGCCCGGAACGGTGAATGACACGTCAAGCACTCTACATGGTCTGGGCTCTGAAAACATCCGACTCGGGAATGCAGCTGGGTCCTTTTTCTGCCGCTTGAAAACTCGCTAAGTCGCTGTTCGATTCAGGATTCTGCAGCTGGTGCTGGTGGCTCAGTTGCGTCGCCTTTGCTGCGGAAGATCAAAACCAATCCAGCTGAACATCGCCCAGAACCCAGAATGCTGTGGCAGCAACAAGTCTTGGGCATGAGATGTTGATCTTGGCTCCAGCTGAAGATCCTTTTGAAAAACCACATTGACCATGAAAGCTCCCAAGAACCTTGAAGCCAAACCAAGAGTTCCCTCATGAAACTTTGCAACTTGATCAAAACAACTTCCAATTGTGGGAAAGCCAACTGGATGCGCAACCAAAATGAACCATCAAATAGCAGATGCTGAAGATTTACCTCATCGACATGCGCCAAGACCAAGCACTGGCACAGCTACTCTGAGCCGGAGAGAATCTCCAGACACACAACAAATGTTTGCGTCTTGTCATCTACGGCCTGCGCTGTGGCGCTGCTGAAGGGGGAAAACATTGAAAAGTTTACACACAGAAACATGGATACGCTCTGCAAAAATATGAACAGGATTTAGATCTATTGCTCGGTGACACGATATCTTGACTGGCACACTCAGCAAAAAAATGCAACTCAACACCACCCAAGCAAAAAATGGTTGCCCCCTGAGGCTGGGGAAGCTTGAAAGGTAAATTTAAGAACCCTAGTGACCAGTCCATTGACATAACTGCGAAGCTGTTCTCTTACCTATGTCCCTTTTCAAATAGATGTGTTTCTATACCTGAAAAATCACTTTGTATCCAAAGTCCGAAAATTCAAAAGGCATCTGCTGTCCCACTCCACCTTACCAAAGTCCCAGTCATCCTGACCCGCAGGAAGGCCGCAAATGTTTTTCCTTAGCTCCAAGCCGTCGCAAATCATCACGATATGGTTTGGTATGGGCAAGTACCCGTTTGGTGGGTTTTTGACGCGTTTTCCTCCATCTTGTATGCAAGATCAAGCCAAGCATGAGGAGGAAAAAAAAACATACAAGTTCCTCTGCTCTACACCTTTCCTATCCTATCTATGTTCCTTGTCCGGATGTGGGGGATGTGGGTATGTCAGGGTTCGTCTCAAAATTGGGTACACCAAAACCCCTGTGCTTTCTCAATAGCTTGGGCCCATCCTTGAGAAATCCCAATCGACGGTCAAATTGAGGTCCAGGACTCGAGGGTCCAGGACTATGAACCACTAGAGTTCATCATCTTCCCATCAATTTGCCATAAATGTTGATAAATTGATATCAATTTTCCATCAAAATGTCCATCAAAATTATCCTTCGATTTCATCAAAATGGCCAAGCATCTCCGAGAAGTCATGGCGCACGGGGCCACGCGGTTTCAGCTGCTTGGCAGCCTGGTTTTTGACATGGAAAAAACAATTGGTGATTTAGCCATAGAAATTGTGTTGTTTCACCATGTTTAACCATGTTTAACCCTGTTTAACCATGTCAAACCATGTTAAACCATCAAAATACATGGATTTTTATGGATTTGACTGGTTCAAACATCCACAACGAGGTCTGGTGTCAACCCCGAAGTAACAAACCCACAAAAAGTCACAAAAGTTGATAGTAGGGGGATCCATTTCAGTAGCAAGTTGTCTGCAGGGGGGGTAGGGTTTCCGAATCACATCCTCTGAGAGATTGAAACTACCCGCACGTCAAACACAGTGGGAAATCCCCCAACATCCCCCAACTAAATGGACATTAATGCGAAAATCTGAAAACATGTCCATCATCTGGCTGGACGTGAATCCCCGAAAATATCCGAAAACGTGGTATAGCTTTTTGAGCCATTCCCTGCCATTCCCATCATCACCATTGGTGCCTTGTCGCTCCCCACTCCCAGGCGGAAGGTGACGACCGGCTTGGTGCCATCATCGGACTCCGCCATACAACGCAGTTGGATGTTGCCACGTCCACGAGACCTGGAGCCATGGATGAAGCGAAGCGTGCAGCCCAACAAGCATTGCGCAAACGGGATTGGCTCAATGACTTACCGTACGTTTTTCAGTTTGCTAGTGTATTGAGAATGTATAGCACGGGAACCCTTGAAGTGTCATGTACTTCTTGGTGTGGAACTTCTTCTTGCCCCTTTGTTGCTATCAAATTGGAACTGTTGATTTGACATGATTTGACAGGGTAGCAGTTTGCCTCTTGAAGCTGGCGCCACCGCGCTCTTGTGCCACCGCCCGCGGACGCATGATCATCTTGAAGGGCACAACGCCTAAAGGCAAGGCAAGGAGCGAGATTCGGTTCCCCACGGTGAGTTGATATCACCAGTTCCAACGACATCGGCAGCCTCCAGAGAAGGTCAGATCAAACTGAGGGGAAACCGCCTCCTTGTCGGTGCTCTTCAGCTTCCTATGGGCCATGGTTGAAAAAATGCAATCAACTGAGTCCGCAATGCCGCAAGCAATGGTCCTGGCATCCACTGTCCAACGTATGCGGTAGACATTGCTGGCCACGCTGAAGGCGCGCTGCAAGACCTTCCATGGCTTTTGAGTTCGACGGGATCCCCCGCGCCTGGTGTAATCAGATGTTTCTTGTTCTTTGGTTTTGATATGGGGGTTTGAATGAAAATTTGGGCATTCAAACCCAGCCGATAGCCATTTTCCATAGGGAACATTTACCGATTGACCGGTGGATGGAATGGGGTACTGCAATCAGGGGAGCACCTTGGTTCGGTATGACCACATGAAACCTCAGAGTTCAACCTCAGCATGCTAAAATCAGGACAGTCGCAGCAGTCGCAGCAAAATTCGCCAGGTGATCATTTTTTGGGGTACCCCAATCATTGGATGATACTAAAAATAGACCATCTGTGGTACCCATTGGTACCCCAGGTCTTGAATTTCGACCCCAACTGGATCAACCGATGAGACCAGAAATCGCCCGGCCTGTGCTCGCTTGTTGTCTGCCGTGGTAGTCACACCAATGGAAGAGATATCTGGCCGCGGAGATTCCACAGGTCGCCCAGTGAAAAACACCCAAGGCCGTTACCGCACCTGGCATGGGAAGTTGCTCCATAGCGCCAGGAAAGCGACCGAAGCGATCCATAGGGACAGCAAAGCAGCCTGAAGCTTCGTCGATGTCAATGCTAGGAGCTCCAGGTATCGATCTCACCAGAAACACCGTAGAATAGGCTTTGATCCATCTCCAGATGGGGAGTTTTTTTTACCTTGTTATGGTGATCATATTTTATCCTGCAGTGAAACCTCTAGTAGAACTGGATTCAGAAGACGTCTAACGGAATGTGAATGTGGCTATGACTTTCCAAGTTCCTGGCCCTGCCTGCAGGATAGCACATGTCTTGGACCGGCACCACGTAGCCAGGCATTGCTTCAATGGGAATCATCATCATCCCCACCGCCTGCAATACGGCGATGCAAAAAAGGGGTTGCTGCAGCTCAAAAGAATCCACGCTGTATTTTTGGCAAGGGTATGTTGGGCATCATTGTGGTTTGCTGTCTGTTTTGCTGTTGGAAACTGTTTCGGCATCATTCCGGTGTCAAGGACTGTGTCCAAGACACTGTTCCACATATGGACAGGGACAGCACCTCAAAAACCTCTGGTGGAAAGAAGCAAACCGGGACATTTCCTTCCATTAGAGCCAGTATGTTAACATACAGTATATGAAAATACATGAAGACATATGAAGATATGTGAAGATATGTGAAGATATATGAAGGGGTAAGGGTCAAAAGCCGGACACCCTGGCTTTTCGCATCCCAAGAATGCTACCAGAGCAATTGGAATGTCACACATGTCCAGGCCTCCTGCTCAGCTGGATACTCCTATGGGCGGGACAAAGCTCGTTCTTGTTGCAACACCCCTGAAAACTTTGATGTTGAAATCTCTGAAAAATCTCAGGTTTGAATATGAATTTCCATGAATTTCCCATCAGAAATTCCAACTTCTTCAGCATTCACAGGTCCGAAGTTCCTGAAGATCTCCAGCTATCGAAACAGCCCAGCTGTCCTGCTCTTGCAGCTCCTCGTGTTGTTCTTCCACAGCCTCCAAGTGACGGCCTGGCATCCGATGCATCCGAGCCATGGAGAGCTGCATGATATGTCCCAATTATTGCTGCATAAATCACGTTGAATTCATGTTAAGTCATGTTAAGTCATGTTGGATCCCAATGTTTGCTGGGTATTGCCATTGAAAGCCACATTTCTTGATGATGACTGGATGACGACCATGGATAACCATGATTGCCAGATCTTTTGGTGGGAGTCCAGGTGCATCCAAGTAACCTTGCAGCCAGTCCCAGTTCCTGTCTTCCCTGAGGCGCTTCGGTGGCCACTAGCATCAGCAGCTGGGATTCGGGGAAAATCTCTGAAATTACCAGCAACCCGTTGGACCCATCATCCCAGTGACTCAGTGCCAGGGGGTTTACCATTCATACCAACGTGGTTGCTGCCAACAGGCTCGACACATGGAATTTACCATTGCAGGCACGCTTGTTGGCTAGCTACTTTGTCAATGACAAAGCTCGAAGAGACTACTTGGGGAGAGAACACCAAGACGAAAGAAAGGTATCTTACCATATACGATTTCATTTAGGGTTTACATAAGTTATAAAAGGCCCCGGCCCCAAAGAACAAATACCCATATTTCTATTAAAAAGAGGGTTTCATTACAGGTTTACGCAAGTTAGAAAATCACCAGGCCCCATGGAACAAATCATACTTCTATTAGGGTTTCATTTAGGGTTTACGGGTTTCATTTGGGGATGCATACTGGCTGTGGAGGAGGCTAACATGGCTGTGGCAAGATGACATATGAACACTCCAGACTCGCCAAAAAAGTGAAAAAGAGGAAGAGGCCGAAACGCATGAAGTCCGCAGATGGTTCACTTTTCTGACTGATTTTTCTAAAAAATCGTCTTGGGACATACTAATGCACAAATGTACCAAGGTCATAAAACACTGCACCTACGCAGTGAAATGAGCCTGCTTAAGGTGTTAATCATTCCGTTCCGGGCAAACCATCAGTCCTGCCCATAAAATTATCAAGAGAATTGTCGGCGACTGAATGATGCCATCCAGCTTGGCTCAATTGTCTGCCAGATCTACAGATATGCCATGTACTGCATCTATGAAAATACCAGCGCGTATACTGCCAAAAAACATGTATTGGATTGTGTTTGAAGAACATTGGTATATGTCGAGATATGCCCCAACAAGTATAACAAGCAGCACCTTTTACACATGCACTTGGCAGATCGATTCTCAAACATCAGTAACCCCATATGGTCCATATGTTTCTCATCATGTCAGCAAAACATCTGTGTCCTCTCACCGCTGCCCAAGGATCTCAAAGGAATCGAAGGTCATGGTCTTGTAGAGACTACTGTCAATGGTCGGCAGGAAGTCCGCCTTCCATGGATTCCAAACATGTCGTCAGAGGTTGGAAAAATCCTCGGTTTTTCTCAACGATTCAAGGACCTCAAGGAACCTGAAGTTGTAAATCCAAATTGTCAAGCAGAAAATTAAAAACAATGAAAAACAAGTGCACACATCACAAGCTCCATTCGGTTTCCGTCACGCGCAGCACAGCGTCCTCCTCGAAGGGTTCGCAGGGTTCGTCATCCTCCTCAACCTCCTGTCACAGATGTCACAGAATCCGGAGGTTAAAGCTGAGCACAGCGCAGTCCCGTCCAGTCCCGTCCACTGCGTCCACTGCGTCCTTGGGTGGGGCTGGAACCGTGCTGGCACGTTGAAGATCTGATGCCCTGGCAAGGTGATGACATGTGATGACAGTGGTTGAAGAATCACCCAGGCTTCGGAAATGTGTCCATGTGGCCTGTGTGGTTTTGTAAACTAAAAAAATCACTGATCACTTTGAAATGGTTGGTTGATATTGGTTGAGATTGGTTGAGATTGGCTGATATTGGTCGATGTTGATGGTGATTTCCCATGATTTCCCCCTCTGATTTGGCCTGGCTCCATCGTCGAAATCCAGGAAGGTGTTTCGCACCACCCAGGTACCCTTGCCAACCACCTGCCGAAGTGCACCAAAAATTGGGGCAAACGCCACAACGTCTTTCATCTTCTTTCCATTATATAAAGTCAAAATATAAAACGAATCTAAAATGATAGTATACTATTAGTTACTGATAGTATACTACAACTCATGACAAGAGCAAAACAACAGAAGCAAGAGCTAGCAAGAGTCTCTAATCTTGCAAAGAACTGACTCTCCATCCTGCCGTCATCCACCTGCACGTTCTTTGACGGGGCACTTGGCTCAGCAGCGGCAGTGCTCACATTGATCCCCTCACCTGGGCTGATTGGCAGGGCTCAACCGCTGAGTTTTGATTTACCCACTGGTTATGGCTGACATAGCCATGGAAAGATCCACCATTTTTTATAGCTAAACCATCTATAAATGGGCCATTTTCCATGGCTATGTTAAATAACCAGAGGGTATATTGATTTGGTCGCCAGCTCCCACAACCCAAAGACCCCAAAGACCCCAAAGACAATGACAACGACAGTGCCTGCATATCCGCCACCAGCTGCTCGTGATGCCCCCATGGGGCCTATCAAAAGAGACATGGACTTTGTCCTAGTGAGAACTATGTAACTATTTCTCCACCTTCTGTCGTTGGTTTTGCTTTACTGTACCATGATAGCGCCCTGCTGGGAGGTTTTTCCTCCCAAGGCATCTAGAAGTGGCTCTCGGCGATTGGTGGCATTTCACATGCTTCCATTCTCCAACCTGTCAAAATAGGTTTTAGGAATGTTTTAGGGCATTCTTTCAGTCAACCATGTGAAAAAGCAACTGAAGTAACTGCAGTAACTCAAGAAATCAAGGGAAAAATCACCAAATGTCCACCATGGTTCCACCCTCTTTCGGGTTTACAACCCGGAGCCCGTCCAGCCTTTTAGGAGACGCCTGCTGCGGATGCAATTGTGATCTGTCCATATCTGTCCCAAAAGGTTGAAATGTGGGACTGGGCAGCCCCTCTGCTACGGTGTTGTTGCTAACTGCGGCTTGTAGCATCACTAATACTCATCACATGTCTCCAACTTGTGTTGTTCGGTCCATATGCCATCCATCTTGCCCGCTCAGTAAATTCGCACCTGCGTTCCAAGGGCCTCAACTGCAATGCTTCAGCAAAGTCGTCGAAAATCTCCTCTTCGCCGATTTCCTCCATGTCTTTCGGTCCCATCCTCCGGTCGCTCGCCACGATCGCTGGTCCCGGCTCGCCCTGACCGAACCCGATATGTTCCCCGATGTTCCCCGCCTCTCACACCATTCCACAGCGGCTGCCAGGCATCGTTCCAGGCCAGCTTTCCGCAATTCATCTTCCAGGCCCGCCACTGCCATGGGAGTCGACTGCGGAAAATTTTGTGGGATCTCGATGGATCTGCTTCCAGGATTTTTTCAGGGACAGAAGCGGCTCGGAAAACTCTTCCGTCAAAGATCTGAGACACAGCGGAATGATTTGAGTGTTGGTCCCTGGTGTTATCGCGGGTGCCATGAGAAATCCAGCAGCTCATCCTGGATTAAAACAGACAAAGATAACTAGCCTTGAGGCAATCCTAGCACCGGGAATGGGATCTGTTTGCGGCCGTGTGCGCTGATCTTCGTGGCCATCTAAGCTGAAGCCAAAAGTGGAAAGCTTGACCCGCAAGGCCGAAAGACGTCTCACAATCGCGCAGTCCAGTGGTGCCAAATCTACAAAATGCATCAAAATGCATCAAAATGCATCAAAATGCACAAGTTCAAAGTTCGTCAGGAAAACAAAACTGTAACAAAACCCTTGTAGTCAAAAGAAGTGGGTACTTCCAATGAATCCCAATGAAATGCGTCTGATATCGATCCGAGGTCTTGGGCCTCCCTAGCGAAGCGTTGCTAGCCGTTGCTACCAAGGAAAGGCCCAAGCTGAAACCACCACAAGCTGCGCTGTTTTCCTTCCCCAGCTGTGCTTGAAAGCATCTAACGCGAGCCAAGCTGAATCCTGGTACACCCTTCATTCGGCCACTTTCCTGTAAGTATATAATGAATACAATGATAGTAAGTAGCAATAATAATCGTCATCATATCATCATAAATCATAATCATAATCATAATCATTCGTATCATCATCATGATAATATCATAAGTTATCATAATAATCATTCACAACAATTCTCAGGGAGACCACTTGGATGGCTCCGCACTGCACTTCTGGCAGAAAATCGCACCGGGCTAGAGGCGCGGGCGCGTCGGGGCGTCGCACGGCTGTAACGGGTTCCAAACCACGCCAAAAGGAGCCTCTGTGCAGCTTCCGTGACGAAGATTTCGAAGATTTCGAAGATTTCGAAGATTCAGGGAATGGATGGCATTCCATTTCGCAGAGTTTGCCAGTGGCATTTGCTGGCAACATCGAATGTGATGGAATCTGTTGATCAACAGTGGTCAACTCATCCAGCAGATAGCTACTAGTGAAAAGCGTTCGCCCTATCTCCACGACTCAGTGGTATGGTATGGGTAGTACACTTCAACGAAAGAGGAGTGCTACTGAAATCATCTGACCAGGGCCAGCTCAAAGAATAGCTGGCTGGCTGTGTCCACTCATCACCATGAATTTCACTGATTCATCACCCATGTCGGCGAAATTTCCTGAACCTTCGATATGTTCCTCGGTGAGACGCTCGGAAAATACGATTCTTGTTGGACCACTCAGCCACTGCCTAAGCCACAGTGGGATGGCGCTAACTTTCTGGATGGGACGTCAATCAACATGAGAATGTTGAGTCCTCGGATTCTCGGGCCCCATTCTAATCCAAAATGATCACTCATCCGTGATTTGGAGACCATATTCTATTCCCAACTCATTGGTGTATCATGGACTGATACAACACATGGCCACTTGATACTGCATTGACACAGCGAAGAAGTGATGGGTCTCGCATTCGTATGTGTACTCGAGGATTAAAAAGTCTTCCAACTTTCCAACCTTGGCACCGAACGTTTAAGCCTTGATGTACACGAAAACTTGGTCATCTTCCTCGTTTCGGAAAATCCGAAGGTCATCGTCCAAGTACCTGAAAAAAGCGCCCACATCATGGATGAGCTCAAACACATGGATCTTGCCACCTAGATTCTGTTACTCCCATGAAAGATTATTCACATTCTGTGGACACGTTTACATTGTGACTATGTTAATGATCCACATAATGTAAATAATCCTTTCCACCTTACTATGATCACTATATGAATAAGATAATCATTATTGGTCGACCAAACTCCAATGAAATCCCATTACTTTGTCAACGACAGCTGCTCCACACCCCGGCTTGGCTCACGTGATGCGCACGCGGACTTGGGCGTTTTCCCCCAGGAAGGACTGGCCATGCCGGAGCCATGGATTTTCGCCAGCATCGATGGTCACAGCTGAAGCCGGCTGAAGCCCCACCTCTGAAGGGAAAACAACTTGGTCGGCGAAAGGTAGGGTATTGTCCACCGCCTCGCAGCATCGCTCGGCAGATGGGCCTGGGATGGTGGCCTGGGATCCCACCGAAGATCCTGCCTGGGTGGTTTCAACGGTCATCAGCAACTCTGTGCCATCGGCGGAGGCCTCGTACCTGAAATCCATGGGGCTAACCGCTGCGCGCGCTGTAGATGGCTTTTTGATGATGGAATCATGATGGTTATCCTTGATCTTTAACCACAGAGGATAACTTCATCTCATCTTACCATCGAATCCATCCTGGCTTTAACTTCTAACAGTGGCAGGAAGGAGAACCTCTTGTCGCTAAAGCTTCGACTCCTTGGACAATCCCCAATCACACACATCTATTATACCAAGAGCTAAACCCAAAAAATAAACCATCCCCAAAAACACCATAAATATCCATAAATTGGGTAAACCCATCCCTACCACATTACAGATTTCTTCCGCATACCGTATACAGTAGACTGTACACATCTGTAAGATGACAGCGTTTTCTCGGAATGAAAGTCACCAAAAGTCACCACCGAAGTCTCAAGAGCCTGCTGGTGGTTGTCATCATGGTCTTCCCAGCACCGAACACCTGCGGAAGCGTCAGATTGGTTGACCAGAAATGGAAAGGGAAAGGACATGAAAGGGCAGGCTTTACATGTCGCCGCAGGAATCTTCTGAAGTGACTATGCCAGGGTCAGAAACTCATAAGATCAACCTGTTCCACTTCTGATGCGTTCCCGTTTGACAAGTGATCTTGGTCCAACACTCTCCCAACCCACACTCAACTTCTTAAGCTGAACCTCGACCGCGACGCGGTTCACCATCTTCCCATTGATTAAGCTTTGCGTTGCTTCTCCAACGGTCTTCAGTGGAATGCCTCAGCTGCGTCAGACACAAAAGTTGAAGCATCCACATAACTCCAAGATGTCATGAGAAGAGGAAAACATGTGGAACTTAGTCCCCTCACAACCCACCATTGGATGCTCAGAGCTCCCCATCTATCCCCGTGAAACTTCGTCATTTTGGTGGACTTTTCGGACCCCCAAAATCTTCACAGCCTCCCCAGCCGGGTGTGTCCGGCCATCCGTGAAGGCGAAGATGGACTCCGACAAGTCCTGTGGCAGCCATGGCGGCCATGGCGGCCATGGCGGCTGTGGCCATCCATGTTTTTCAGGCATCACATCATTCCAAATCAGATAAAGTGGGTAAAACAATGTCATAATACACCCATTGGGAATGGTTTTATACCACCTACAAACATGGTGATGACTGGGGGATGGTTTATGATTCTTTTACCCACATTACTGGATATTACTGGATGCTCCATGAAAGAAAACCCCACTGAGATGGTCATCTGGTCATCGTCCAAGTCCTGAGTGCCAAAGAGAGACCGACTGATCGGTGATGGGTCTGGAACACCCTGGCGAAGCCGCCAGCTGACCATGGAATGGGCAGGATTCTGTTCTGCAGTTTTATCTTCTGGGAGATGTTGCGAGACGATTCAAAAACGATGTTTGCTTTGAAAGCAAGCTTCATTAACCTTCCAAATGCTCAAACACATCGGAAGTCTCACTCGTCCACACTGCGTAGCCTAGCAATAGCATCCGTAGCCTTCAGCATCTGCCGCCATCCCCAAAAGAAGGGCGAGGAGCGCGTCACATCCTCCCAGGAGCTGAACATGGTCATGTGGTCATGCTTGTGGTGTTGCGCTGCATACGTCGCCCAGCTTCAAAGATGAAAGTCATGGCAGAAGATTGAAAGTCATAGATGGTTCATAGATGGCTCATAAACGGCACATGCTTACCTTCTAGGTGCATCACATCTGCCTCCGATGCAAAAATCAAGCGCCAGGTGCCCTCAAGGAAACCTGGCCGGTCGGATGCTGCAGGTGTTTCCGAAAACGGGAGACTCCAGCACTGATCAGTTCATGCTCTCACTCTCTCAGCAAGGGAAACCTTCAGCATCTACAACAGATAAGAAGATCGTAAGGGCATCCAACTCCAGCGAAGTCATGTTTCAAAGACAAGAAGTACTCCTCAACTCCTCAACCGCCTCAACCTCCAGTAATCAACACAGGACATCGCCGGTGGCATCTGGTGGCATCCGGTGGCATGGTGGCATCCCCTTGGATCAAAGCCTCACCTTGCTGCTTCGCAGGCTCCTGCGTGGGGTTCAAGGCTTCCATGGCCTTCACCAGCTGTAAGGCTCCTTCACGAGCCAAGTCGGTGCCGCATTGACCACGGCCTAGCAACGAAGTCAAAAACATGTGTGCCCAACGTGTGATGCTGGTAACATGCCAAAAACATGGTGCCCTGGTGCCCTACACACTCATTCTGCATTCTGATCAGTGATTTTCAAATGTACAATCAATCTATGTCAATCTCATGCTGCCCTTGGATCAAACAAAACTCACCGTGGCTGAGGAACATGTGGCAGCGGAAGCCGCCAGGAGCCGCAGCCTACAAAGGCCAGGCATCAGTTTTTTGGGTGGGAAGACAGATATGGGGGGTTCCATAAATCGGGGGTACCCTAGAATGGATGGTTTATAATGGAAAATCCGAAATCAAAATGGACGATTTGGGGGTATCCCTATTTTCAGAGAAACCCCCGTATCGTTATCCATGCTTATCCATCAGTTGCAGAGCTCTGTTTGGCCTGTCTTCTCAGATGCTGGAAGATGATATTTGATTCTTTTGCCTGCAATGTGCTACCTCAACGTTTTGCCAAACACCCTCGTCCCTGACATTCGCAGACTTTCTGCAATCTTTCACCAAGCGTCGCCCAAGCTCACCCCACATCCCAAAAATGGCAAATGTTCACCATGAAACTACTGGTAAACCATTGCATAACCCATTGGATTTTGGATTTTTGGATTGGTTTTTTTTTGACAGCTGACAAACTATCGAATCATTCAAGAATCCATCAATAACCCATCAATCAAAAGGACCATCCATGGACCATTTTCGGATTGTTTTCCGCGGCCTCACTTCCTTCCGTGCAGCAGCTGTGCCGGCCACGGCTTCGACCTGGGGATAGATATGGGAAGGGCTAAATTTAATGGCTAAAAAGCAAACAACAAATGCCAATTCATAGGGCTTCATACCAATTCTATTGTGTAGAATTTGTGTAGCGATTCAAGCAACTAAATCAAGAGCAGTTAAGCAACTAAATGCCACTGAGTGCCACTGAGTGCCACTGAGCCATCAGATTTGGGGGGGCAAATGATTTTGAGGACATGCTGACACAAGTATGTAATTGCGTGATCCAACACCACATCCTGTCGAAGCCCGTTTTTGGTCGCACAGATCTGTTGTCTGTCCGGGAGCCACAAGAGCAGCCATTGTCACAGACCTTCGCGAGTGGCCTGGCAAGACACGTCAAGATTTGCAAGGTGAGAAGAAACTGAAGTTGTTACCGTTTCCTTTGCTGTCTTGACTAGCTATCTTTGTTGACAGCCAGTGTCTATTTGTTGCCTGGGTATTTGGACTGCGAATGGACTTGACATATTATATATATATATATATTATATTATATTATCAAAATATTAAAAAGCATAGTAAGAGAATCTCAGGTCAACGGCACTGTTCGGGACCACCTAACCGAAGAGGTCGAACTCCATGTCTTCCTCTTCCTCTTCCTCCTCAACCTGATTCACTGGCAGAAGGCAGCGAAGGAAGCCATGTGTCACACTTGGCGTTTTTTGGTGGCTTCAACTTGATGAACCCATCCAAAACTCTCCGAGTCCAAGCCATGTGTTTTCCCTTATCGGTCAAGTCCAGCCATTGTGGATTGCTTTCGATCCAATCTTCGGCTTCAATCCCCGTGTTCTTTCTCTGTTGAAGATAGTTCAGGTCACCCATCTTTATTGATCTTCAACAGTTGATTCTATCAGAAAACGTCCCATTCTTGCTGGTGAATGCTGGCGACAGGTGAGAACCCCACATGTTTGACATTGCCCAATGCTTGCCTGCCCATTTACAGCTGATTTTCCCTTGCCATGTTTCAAAAACTCTGAGCGCAAAAAAAACACGCTATCCATGTCAAAGGTCATAATTGAACCACACAGTAATCCATCATAATCCATCCTCCAGCCGCCGCCATTGCCGCCATGGCCTTCTTCTCCTCAGTAGCTCCAGCTCCCGCATCTCCCCCAGCGGCCGCCGCAGCACCGCCACCGCCGCCGCCACCGCCGCCGCCGCCACCCGCGCCACTGCCGAGCTTGATGAGGGTCTCCATGCCCACGTTGTTGATCATCTTGGCCTTGGAAGTACCCCGTGGAGAGGCAACTTGCTCTTAAAAACCTAAGATGATACCATATGATACTGCCAAATAACACGCCACACCATTGATTCTATCACCAAATTGTCCCATGTTTCTGGGTTTCCGAGCCATCAGCAGCGGCCAGTAGGCCTCCACGGAGCAGCCGGCAGCCTCGAAAGCCACTGTGGCCGTGGCCAAGAACCCCTTCCAAAAGGAAGAGCTACGAAGCTCCTCTCCTGAACAATCCAAAGAGTGGTTTTCTTTCATATATTATCAATATCTACAGTAATATTATCTAATTAGAATTGTCAATTTTCTATATTAGTGACTATTTTTTAGTTTTCTATATGTTGCAGAGACCCCAGAAATCGCCTTGATCAGGTTGGTCATGGCTGCTGGGGTGATCTCAGCACCATCATCATGAAGCACCAGAGCGGCGTAGGTGCACAGCAGCTCATCCTTGTCACGATGCCACGATGCCATGGCGCCATGATCAAGCCGCAATCATCTGGCAGTTTCCATTCTAAAAAATACCCATGTTTGTTCCATCTAAAAATATCCAAAAATAGTTGGCTGATAGCTTAAAAAAAACACCATGTTTTCACTAGTTGGCTGATAGCTTTTCCAAAAATAACTCAACCGGGGTATCTTTACCGGCGTGGTTTCGGCGGTGAAGTCTTCGATCTGGGAAACATGGGCCCCGCTGGTGTACACATAGCATGACATACATCAATTCATCCTATGTTTGCCTCTTAAATGTCATTTAAGAACCAAACATAGGCTGAATTGATGTATGTCAGAACCATAATGTTCTTCAATCCAAATTCAACCTGTCTATGAAGCAAATGTGAATCGACTCAACCTCTCATGTTGCCATTCTGCTTCATCTAAGTCAAGAGATCATCCACAGTTGGGCTCCTTCTGCTCGGGCGAAATCTGATCGAGGGGCACAGCCGCCATCCTGTCGTGACATGGTCCAGGCCAGCTTTAATTCCTATGTCTGAGACATGGATGACATGCCCATGTTTCACGATAATTGCAACACGCTATAAACTCAAGAGCTCCAAAGATACGCCGATTTCATCCCATGTGTATCAATTGCTCACCCGCATGAAATCTCCACCTTTGCCCCAAAGGAGGCACCTTGATGTCTGCTGCTTTGCGACCAAGGGCACCCGCTGTTGAGCAGAAATTCATGGCACCAATTGTGGATTTGTGACGCCCACATGGCAAACCTTCCAATCCTTCGAGATATCCAACTCCAAATGACTCAAGTGACATGTCAAACATTTCGGAAATTGAGATGTCAAACATCGCAGCTATTCAAGCGCTGCCTTCCAAGTCCCATGTGGGATCTGTCCCTGAGGAGCCACGCATCCTTCACAGGCCTCAGCTTCGACAATGTCAGGTCCTCATTTTGTTGGTGGTTGTATCGTGTGGGCCGTGTGGGATCAAATTGGACTCACAAACTTTGTCATGGATTGGTCCACTTTAGCGAAGCTAGTGATGGCTCAACCAACTAAAGGCAACTGAAGGCTTCGGTGCCAAAGCAGGCGAACTGGGCCAACTGGGCTATCTGGGCTGACTGTGTCTGGGCTTTCCGGCACTGCGCGCACGGCGCGCAACGGATGGCCCCTGGCGTGAAAGCCAAAGCTTTCAGTGACAGGCGCCACGGAGCTCAGCTTTGACCCGCGCCTCTCGCTTGGTGCACTGGGCGCACCGCCTGCGACAAGATGCGTTGAGACTTGGCAGCCCTTTAGGGTTTCAAATAAATCGGAAACTGTTCAGAAGGTTCAAGGCAAGTACATAGTTGAGCCACTTGTTGTTCAAAAACAAGACAAGGCAAGTCGGCAAGTCACTTCCTCCGGAGTCTGATCACAAACCCTTCGCTTCTTCAATGCTATCATGTTTCCGCGCCTACGAAGCTCTGATTCAACCTGAGAAGAGTGAAGCGAACAGGGCTACAGAGACAGAGACATTTTAAGCCGCTGAGGACAGGGCCATTGACTGACAGCCAACAAAAGGCAGAAAGCGATGATCTGCGCCAAGCATGGAGATGGGAACAGCACAGCTGATGGCCAACAGCATCCAAATGGGAACCATTGGAATACCCAAATCCCTTAGCCGCAATCACAGAAGGCTCCTGGGCACCAGCTCCTCGTCGTGCCACCTGAAAGAGGATGAAACACCATCTCCAGGCTGACTTCTCTAAGCCAATTTCAAGTAGTTGGAATCGGTAGAAGATCTCGGCTAATGAAATCTTAATGAATACGTTAATAAAAGGAACCGTGGTCAACCTTGCTCCTGTGTTTTTGTGTGGTTGGCCCTGTAGATGAGTTACGCGCATTGACACTCCTGACTTTCACCCATCTCGACAAGAAACATTGTAGAAGCCCATGGCTTCAGTGGTACAACTGCTCAGCTGCAGATAGAAACACAACCTGCATACAGTCCAAGCGTTCTGCCTTCTAAAAACTTGGGGAAATCCCTGTACTAGTACTGATCCATTTATGCAGTGACTGAAGTGCATTGAAACACGATGATAGTGTATGATCTCTCGAACAGAAGAACTTAATAAGAGCTTGCTTTCAACCTGCTTGAATGGCAATCAGCCAATCTATCTCGGAGTGGCGAGCCAAAGGCAAGGGAAAGCAGGAGGCAATGCAAAGTCTTAAAACTGACCATCAAACCCCTACAATTGCATGATGATTGCATACTACATTTATGATATTTTATGATTATGTATATATGTACGAATGGAAAATGACGTGGATTTCAGGCTGCCCATCGGCAGCAAGGACAGCGTAGACATTTTTCACGTATCTGGTTTCAGATGACGCGACAAAGGTCCGCTTAAATTGCAGAGTCATCGTTACAAACCCGTGAGCTCCAGTGGGACATCAAGGATAGTGGTGACTCGGTTCCTGTGGTACCTGACGTTCCTGAGGGCTGTAATCCCGGTACTTCAGTGATACTTTCTCCGCGACACCTTGACTATGGGTTTGTCTAGTAGTGTACCTAAATCCATGAAAAATCATCACATTCCCTAATAAAAAGTAACCATTTGTGGGTATACCGGTATACCCCATGTTCAGAAGCACCCATGTTAAATCTGGAGAAGAAGGTACGTCTACCTTCCACCAAAGCTCATCGGGATCCTACCCTTGGACACCAGCAAGTGCCATCGACGATGACCATCCATTCTTCTTGAGATACATATGGAAGAAGCACTACATCTGGAAAAAGAATGTAAATATGCATGTATATGCCTACGGCAGGAAAACCGTACGTGCGTTTTGCTTCGTTTTTGAGTATTGCTCTTTTTCTTGGGGTTGGGGCGGGGTG
>Ga0126342_10003136_pt1 | contig 26993 bp, 23 predicted proteins | sample Cyp1metagenome_FD_92528 | JGI IMG/M metagenome (GOLD analysis project Ga0126342, IMG submission 92528) | Coral microbial communities from Lord Howe Island, Old Settlement Bay, Australia - Cyphastrea 1 metagenome | ecosystem: Host-associated > Invertebrates > Cnidaria > Coral ...
TAACAATATATATATATGTGACTACATGTTCTCTGAACTAGCTTCAATTTTGGAAAACTGCCACAAGACCGTACAGAGTAGCATGTTATGTTTGGTGTCTACACAGATTGGGGATGGTTGGGGAATATTTGGTTGATACAATGATAATTGCAAGCGATGATCTTTCCCCTACAATCACGCTCCTGAGCAAACCCTTTAAATTTAGTTATATTGTCAATATGTATTAATAACTTACATTTAATATAATATCTAAAAATTATGTATATATATATATATTATTTATATAAGATGCAAATATAATATTATACAATATATATATATATATACGACAAGGGAGCTTTCGCTCACAAAACGGTTTTAAAACCCAACACACCTGAATTTCAGACAAAACATGTGGGCCTGTTGCAGTTGCAGTACGAGATTTGAGACGTTCCAGTGTTGTTTTCCAACTGAATTGGCACCCACAGCCTCTGCTACATTTGGGAACAATCAGGGACTACAGTAATTAATTGTTCATGGCCTGCATGATTCCCTGGAGGTACTTTCGCTGGAATCACGCACTGTATGCTGGGGAATATCACTGGCACTTTGTTTTAACGACCTCACGCCATCCCATCTGAACCTGGCCATATATCCATATCACGTTCTATCCTGATGTTCATGGGCTCATGCCTCTATGTACCTCCATTCCCGTACTATGGGGCTTGATCTCGTTCTCCAACGCTGCACTTGCTTCTCATTGCTGGATGCTACGCATGAAATGCCTACCTTGTTCTCGGGATGTTCATACCTCATTGTACCCGGTGTGCCACTCAAATATTAAATATGGTGCTTCCGACAAACGAAGGTACGCCCCAAGACTACTCTTTACATTTTGTTTCTCCAAATAACAGTTGTCACTCACATAGTGGTCATCACTGTCATCACCATTTTTTTAAGCGGTTTCTACATCTTGATGGGTTACACTGTATATCCCAAGCAAACATACACTACATGGTTTGGCTGGTGAGGTCATGTTACATCGATCTAAATCGCCCCTGTCTATTCTATGAGTTGCCACTTCTGCAGTGGAATAAAAATCCCAATCAACTTCTAGTTTCAATTATGGGCAGTTCTAGGTGAACCCAATCAACAAGTATCCTATTCATTCTGGTGAAACCTACATATATTTTATTTACTGTGTATATCTACCAAATCTTGGATTTGATCCACAATTTTTGCCCAATATTGGAATGGACACAAACTTCAAAACATCGGCGGCACCTCGCTGTGGAAACTCCTCCAAATCCAGGTGAATAAATTTTTCATCATCCCACCTGTCGGTAAAACATGGTTGAACAATGTTAAACATGTTCAAATGGAGAAACCACTCGTGGTTCAAAGACATCACAACTATGCAAAATTGACATTCATGTGCAGTACAAGGTCTCTATGATTCTTTGTGTACAATCATGCATACAACATCAAAAAACACACTGTAAGGTGACGTTACTCATCCCGAATTACAATCAGAAACAGACTCCAGCCGCATTTGGGGGAAATCATTGGCTAGTGCACTTTACGTTTTACACTCTACACTCTACACTTTACACTCCACACTCCATACTTTACACTGTACACTTTGCACTTTATATTTTACACTCCGCACTTTACACTCTACACTCCACATTCCATCCACACTTTACACTTTACGTTTCACACTCCACACTCTACACTTTACACGTCACACACCACACTTTAAACTTTACACTCCACACTTTACACTTTAAATATATAATACTTTGCACATCTTTGCACTCTACACTTTGCGCTCTACACTCCGCAGTCTATCCACACTTTACACTTTACGCTTGACACTCCACACTCTACACTCTACGCTTTACACTTCACACTCCACACTTTACATTTTACGCTCCACACTTTACAATAAAAATACTTTGCGCTCTACACTTTACACTCCACACTCCACATTTTACACTTTACACTCCACACTTTACACTTTATATTTTACACTCTACACTTTCCACTCCACACTCCACACTTTACACTTTGCACTTCACACTTTAGACGCTACACTTTACACTCCACACTCTACACTTTACACCCCGCACTCTACACTTTACACCTTGCACTTTACACTCCTGCTTCTAATCTGGTACCACCCAATGTTATGTCTTTGTCTGGTCAGTGGCTTCAACCCATTTCCATCCATTTCTCCATTTCAGGTATGTGACACTTGATGCTGTCACAATCACATTTGTAGACGTGGGAAACAAACACAAATCTGGTGGATTGCTGCAATTGCTGCACATCCACATGTCTGAAATACTGGTAGATAAATTCTCAAGTTTTGCATTATCTTTGCTGAATAGACTAGGCTCAAATCAACAAACTGGAACAAGTTTTTCTCAGCCACTGGCATTGAAATCCGAACGATGTAATGTGGCAAAGCCCCTATCTTACCGGAAATAGTTGCTTAGTCCCCCATCCTCACCGCAATTGAGGGTGGTGAATGACTTTACCAACACAAATCTGTTTTTCAACTATGTTGTCATCCCCAAGAAATTCTGCCGAGCCGCGCGGCGTACATCAAGAGATCCAGCAGCCCTTTGAGGCACGTGTGTTCCGCCAACGCACCGGAGCCCACATTCTCCTTCACGGAAGCGGGGAAGTGGCGCCAGAGCCACAGCAGACAGAGCCTGGGTGGTGGCACGTAAAGAGCTGCATATGTAACCGTAATTATACTTATATATATATATACACACATACATATATGTGCGATGGATAATTATATAGATGTATACAAAAAATAGATGTATAAATATGTATGTGTATGTATGTATGTATGGATGGATGGATGGATGTATGGATGTATGGATGTATGGATGTATGTATGGATGTATGCATGCATGCATGTATGTATGTGTATATCTATAGATAAGTAGATAGATTTAGCAACTCAATGATCCCGAAAAATGAAAAGGATCTTGGTAAATATTGCCATTTTCTATCGAAGTTGTCTAAAAAAACCTCATCGCAACTTCATCTCAATCCCAGATTTGCCGACATGGCCCAGCATCAATGACTCCCAGATAAGGCTCCGCGCAGCACTCAGTTTTTGTTTCGAGACTTTGCTCAGAAGAACGATCCAAGGTTATCAGCTACCAGCGAGAATGTGTGAAGGGAGCAAGCTGATGATGATCAGCCGCAAAAGCGGCAGCAGCCGGAAGAGCCGCAGCAGCCGCAGCAGATGCCAAAACACCGGACAGCGGACATGGCCCCATAGTCAACTCATGATAGTAGACTAGAACCCTTCAACGAATGGAATCCACCCTTCCTTACCCAAAAGTAAAGACATATGCGGGGAAGGATTGACATCTGCAACCTAAAGGTTTGTTCACCACTCCCTTGCACACGCCCGACGTGCGCCTCAATTGTGTTTCTTCCTGGGCTTCTTGAGCTTGAAGGACGCTGGCCAAGCGAAAGTGGAAAGCTTTGATCTTCCAGCCCTCAAAACGCAAAAAATAAAACATGTCCCAAATGATCACGTAGATTAATATATAAATATGAATAAATGTATATGTAAAGAGAAAATAAATACATAATATGTTTTTCTATATATATATATGGATACAATGGTGCAAATTGATGTGTATGTAAATACATATTCATATCAATATACATATCCATATACATATCATCATACATATACGTATAATATACATATACATTTAAACATTTAGACATTTAGAGATAGACATATATGTAGACATACACGTAGACATAGGCATATACATATACAATCTAATCTAAGCTAATCTAATCCAATATAATAGAGTATAATATAGTATAATAAATTAAAATATAATATAATATTATAGTATAATATAATATTATATATAATATAATAATATAATAGAATATAATAGAACATAATAGAATATAAGAATAAATAAAAACTATATATAATATAATATAATTTAATATAATAAAATATAATAAAATATAAGAATGAAAAACAGAATAGAATATATGATTTAAACACATATAATTTAACTTTTTATACAATATACCACGAAACAATAATGTAATATTTAAATACATATACATAAATAACTACAAATACGTACACATACACATACACATACACATATACAATCATATACAGTACATATACAAATGCATATACATACATGTGTCTGTGTATATATACATATAATATGTATGTTATATTATAAAATATATTTATAGATATACTATAAACAGATATTATGTCATATTATGTCATGTTATGTCCCAATGTATCCGGGTCAGGTGCAAATGGAGATGAAGCACGTCATTCAGGCCAGATAAAGTGCAAAATACGGGGAGATGAACCGAGAAAGATGGGGCTTCCACCAAGAAATATGGATTTCATTGGTTTAAATACCTACATTGGGCTTGCAAGGAGGCACCCAAATTCAGGTGACTGAGGCACTTCACAGGCAAAACTGGCGAGCGCCCACGTAAGGCTTTTTAATTGGAATAACTGCAGTGCTCCAAATATGTTTTTGCTGGTACTGCACATCCATGTTTGGTACCTCGATAAGCCACCCATCATTCGCAGCTTAAACCCCCATAAATCCTATTGCAAATCCTGCATATATCCTATATAGATCCCGTTTTTCCATATATATATTTATATATCCCACATAAATCCAATTGTTTACTTATAACCCCCATTGAAGTTGGACATTTCCCATCATGTCCCCATGGTGTCCCGTGTCGCCATGGTCGTCTCGTCTTGGCGCTGGTGATTGTCACGATCCGATTTGCCCCAGCGTGGATCGCCCAGCTGAAAGACCAGCTTCATGGTGCCTGGGGATCAAGGAAAGGAGATGGGTTATATGATGTTATATGCTTTTCATAGGTTTACAGTAGGTTTATAATAGGCAAGTAAGATTTTATATGGGGACTTATATTGCGGTTGATATGGGGTTATTATAAGTTTATCATAGTTTTATGTGGGGTTTACAACAGCATGTGCAATGGGTATGGGGGTCTCACAAAACTCTCGGTTATTCACTGCATTGGTTAAACGGCAAATCAACGGGAAACTTAAAAAAAAAGTCTTCTTGATCATTGAATAAAGGCTATAATATACTGTATCAATGGAGCCACGCACTTGGCAATGTCTTAAAGCATCCCTTTTTTGGAGGATTAATCATGTGGAGACATAGCCAAGTGGGTATGGGCCAAGAGTGAGCGACCAAAAAGAAAATGTATGATTTGTTGCAAAACAAGACCATCGGCCTGGGTTTGTTCCAGCAAAATCGGGACACAATGTGATTGCAATTGGTTCATCTCCCAACAAACACAAGTTCATCAAGACAAGCTGCGGCCAACGATTATGGATGATCTTGGCAGTTCTGTCTGCATGTTTCATTATGTCCTGAAATTTGGCAAGTTGCAGCATGTCATTACTAGTACATACAGCAATTATATACCAGTTTTGAAGTCCCTGAACACCACACATTGTTTGGATAAATCATCAGAATTGGATCATGTTCACTTTTTCAGTACCAGCAATCCTTTTTTTTAGATAATCAAGGACTTGATCCACGCCCATTCAGAATAAATCGCTAATAAGCCTTCACTAGTGAATTACCCCAATTAAGCCACGTAATCAGTAAGCTTAATTCGGTCATTAAGCCAAAATTTGGTCATTAATTAACCCGATTGTTGCGGCTTGGTAAGACCTAATTAAGCTCTGGTTCTTCGGGGCACCGGCTCACCGACCACCCGACCGGCGACGCGGACTCCCAGGTGCAGAGGGGATCCTCGTTCCACGCAGCTCGCAGAAGGGAAAATAAGTGATCCTGTGGGCTACAGCCCCAAGGCAAAGGTTGAGAAAAAACGAAACACAATCTGTATGACTGCTATATGTCATATATTGTATACGTTTATATTCTGTGATGCTTGGTGTCTGACCCAATACAGTATGGATATGACCAAACGACGAGCAAAAGTAGGAGTGGACATGATTAAACCTTGGGTGTCTGATTTTATCCAATGATCCTGAAGAACTATCTGCGAAGTGTAAGGGAACAATTCAATAGCCATTGGAGTTCCAGGGACGAACTACCAACATTGGGTGGAGTTTAGATCCTTGCGCTCCGTATGGCACAGGAAGCGGCACCCAATCTGACTCAACCATACTGTCAAAGACATTCCAATACGATCCGATATCTGCATCTGTTTCTCACTTTGTAAGTGGCTAACAACAAACCATAGTTAACCATATTATAAGCTAGATTCACCCAATTATGTATGTATGGGGTATCCCCGGGTAGGTATGGCTCGTAATTCAGTTACTACTGGGATGCACTCACTGGGTCGAGGGGCTCGCTTGATGCCAGGAACCACCAGAAACAGAAAGTCGACACCTTGGCTCAGTGGGCCATCGGGCCATCAAGATAAGCATGTCCCGCGCTTGTCAGATTTCAAACAGACACAGATATATCTGGTATAATTATCTGGTATATGGTATATCTATTCATACCAGATATTTCCATTACCCTATGCTTCCAAAGGACATATCCGGTATAGTCGTTACGTGCTAGCCTGTACCGGGATTTTGGAGGCTATACCAGGATGTTTTGCTGGTATAGGCGAGGAGTTTTCGCAGTAATTATAGGCTTTCATGCAATCCTTGTATAGGTGTTCATGGTTTCCTGGTATAGGCGCTAAGCCCCTCAAGTGACTGATTTTTTACAAACAATTTCAAGTGTGTGGGCGAAACCGATATTTGGGGCACAAACAAGCCAACAGACCAACAGAAGTCAAATCAAAATCCATCCAGCACGAATTCGGACTACTTTTTTGATTCTGCAGCCCATGTCCCGGTATAGGCGTTCCAGGTCCCAGTATAGGCGTTCCATGTCTCAGTAGGCGCTCCACGTCCCAGTATAGGAGTTCCGCGGGTTGTCCACGGGTTGTCCACGACTCCCTATGCTTTCACAATATCATCTAGTTTCTTGCTGAAATTCTCTGAATGTTTCCGATCTCTCCCAACTCAAGCTCGCGAGCGCATGCCCATTTCCAGGAAAATTGTCAGTTGTTTTATTTGGCTGGGCATGTGTGGCCAATCCACAGAGGTCTTAACGTATCCGATTGCCAGTCCTTGGGCCAGTATCCCGGTATAGCCTTTAGGTCAATCCCGGTATAGTCGTTCGTAGCTTCCTGGTGTGTTCGAGGTGTTATCCTGGTATGTTCGAGCGAAACCCCGGTATGTTCGAGCATTCCCAGTATGTTCGAGGCTATACCAGATATAGTCGAGGAAGTTAAGGGTGTATATATGTATATGAAAAAACGGTTTAAATATGTAAATGCCTTTGTATATACATATATATATAAATACAATTATAAATATAAACATATATAATTATTATATAATTATATATATATGTGTGTGTATATATATAATGTGAATTGTGAAAACATATACGTAAATCTAATCATATAAACATATGTTATATCTAAATCTCTGCAATTGAAAGTTTTATTGTCATGATGACGATGATGACGGTGATGACGATGATGACGATGAGGAGGAGGAGGAGAATGAGGATGATGAGGATGATGAGGATGATGACGACGATGATGAACATCATCTTTGAGGAGCCTATAAACCACCTGACTTCATGAATCTTCAGGATCTTCTCAGAATCTTCTGCGGCCTGCCAAGCTGCATGCTTCCCCAGAGGTCTCCAGTGCCACGGCCCTGTTCTCCGTCAACGCCAGGTGGAGCTGTCCCTCGGACCGCGCCATGGCCGTGACACGGCGCAAGCTTTGGGGCATTGCCAGCGGCAGCAGCGCCAGCGGCCACCGCGGCAGTGGCCGCGGCGGTGTTTTGGGCTGCTGGCAGATGCGCTGCAGCCGAGGCAGGTGGGCGCGGCACATGGCGCAGCTGACGGGGGGGCTCAACATATAGCGCCTGTGCCCTGAGGCCCTGAAGCCAAGACTAGCTGCTGAATGAGAGGCAAAATTGTTGGAAACTATGTGTACTCTGAGGAAGGCCTCACCGCAAACGCCAAGTTCAGTTTGCGTATTGCTGAGTTGCACAAACATATATACGTATGGACCTGCCTTCTGTGCAGTCAAGAAAATTGACGTTTTAACTTGGCGTTGTTTAGTAGTTGCCTGGTTGCCTTTGATCTCTTGAATTTGCAATTTCAAGATGTTAATTAAAATGAATACAAAGTTTCGGGAATCCTTCAGTGACCAAACTAAAATATCTGAGATATTAAATGGATGTCTGATTAAACCCATGGGGCTATATAGGGTTTGAAACCAGTCAATGAAATAAAATTAATGTGGGAAATGGCCGGCTGCATCGAATAATTCCGCGCTCGCATCATTTTTTCTCGCAGGACTTTGCGAAGGTGTCTGTGTGTGCACCGTGTCTGTAGCTGTAGCTGTCATCCAGGCCTCCGACAAACATGAGAAATCCGGGTAACGTGTGCCGAGTAAGCACAGTGCGAAGTTCACCCTCCGGCTACCCAGGTCTGAACCAGGTTCGACTCGGGTAAGGGGAGCGTCTTTCGTGTTAAGGATAGTCTCAAAGTTGACACTATGCTTACTACAACCGACACTCTCCTTACCCAAGGCCAAACCAGGTTGAACCCGGGTAAGGGTAGTGCGACCTTCATTCTCTCACTACCCGAGGCCAGTAGCCCACCGTTCCCGGTTTGTGCCCGGGAAAGGTCTGCGACGTTAAACGGTTGCGACGTTAAAGTAGTTGCCGCAAGACTTGAACCTCTAAAGGAAGTCGAATGTTATTGATACTTCGCCCACAAAGCATCACTCAGCTGGTAGCATTGGTCATCTGGACAAAAAAGCCAGAAATCCTTTGTCATGTCGGACATTGGTCCTTGTCATGAGATACAAGAAAAAAGACAATCCCTCCGCTCTGTATCCATTAAAATGTATGATTCATTATGATTCCAAAGAAATTTGCGAATTCAGGAGGTCAAAGGCAACCAGGAAACAACTAAACAACACCAAGTTAAGGCACCAAGAATGTATGTTCAATCAGCTTGCTTGCTGTACAAAACCAATGTCAAGATGACTGTGTGTGTGAATTGACTCGTACATCCTCCATCTTAGAATCTTTGTTGGCTACCTAGGGAGGCAATCCAAACTGGCAATGTGAATTTCCCGATTTGCTCAGCTATCCCCAATTTATATCCATTTACAATCCGTTCTATTTATAATCATTAGTATTGCCATGTTTGATTGCCGTTTTGATAGTGAACATCATTTATCAATGGAGATACATGTATTTCTTTAATGTATTTTGTTCATTGAGAGGGCCAGCCTGTTCTTATTGGTACAGTATACCCGTCACCAGTTCCTCTTGTCCACTTTGAACATTTCCCTTTCGGAGCCTCCTGTCTCGAATCAGTTGCCTGGTCGGCACGAGGCAGCCTTGGAAGAAATACGTTCTATCCCTGGATTGAACTGTGCTGTTTTTGATGTGTCACCTATAAAATCCTATAAATCTATAATAAAAGTGATCCATATTGTAGGTGGGAGTCGCAGTGAGTCAAGCAAGGAATAGGTAGCCCTGTCACTTTTGGGATCCAGCCATTTGGAGGCGGTGGCCTACCAAACATCCAGAAACTGGCGGTGCGAAACCTCTTCCAGAAGATTGTATATTGGAGGTCCCCAAATGTATAAACATGCTTCGTAGATGTTAGTAGTGCTATTTTCATCTATTTTTACGAAATGTCATCGATGTTTCTATCTGTAAAATTGCACCGTCATAGCCTACATTAGTCCTTGGATTAATCTGGATAATATATGTTAATATATTTTAACTATAATATTATTAACCTGAAATTTGGATAAATCTGGCCATATTGGGATAATTCCCATTACTAACATTTACTAACCATGTTTCCAGTGAGGTCGCAATAATTTACCCAGATTAAATGTTGAAGTCAGTACCTGGAAGTGGGGAAAGGCTGCACGCTTTTGTCTCGATGTCGCCAAAGCACGACTGGTTTCAGACCGTTTTCAGGTCCACCTATTTCTGTCACCGGGTGCAGGTTGAAATGTCACCAACTTGAACCAACTTGTTGCGAAGGAAAAAACACATCAGGGTCATTTACAGCCATGTACATACATTTAACATCAGCATGACAGGTACTGGTCTTTTAGGACAATTACCATGGACATTTTCACAAGAAGGACTGAGACAATTGTGCCGTGTCCTTCAAACCTGCTAACAGATGTGCAAGTTGTTAGCAAGCAAGTGAACAGCACAAACCAACCAATTGGGTGTGCCAAGATTTTTTTTGGCACACAGTATACCAATTGTTTTCTTTTTTTTCTGAGAACTATCCCATTCAATGCTGTTTCGATGGTGATGATAACAACAAAGTTGGAGAAAATCACCAATTGACTCACCGAATCCCGGTTGCAACCACAGTTTTGAACATTGCTCAATCAATGTGTTGAGAACCGTCCGCTGACCTTGCACCAGGCGACAGCCGACAGCCGATCTCGTGAGGCACTTGTGGCCGATTCCGCCGCCTGCTACGGATCTCACTCAGGCTTGACGCTGAGCTGACGAATCCTCGCGGAAGCTGTTGAAGCTGGAGCTTGGAGCACGGTTTAGGATTTCAGATATGATCAAATATGATCAGATATGATCATTTTTTTGTAGCTGTTGATTGGAACAGAAAGACCTTAACTATTTAACTGATTTCTATAGGCTATTGAAGATTCTCTTTGGTGGGTTGAACTATACCTCATCTTGTTGGTTGGAGGTTTCAATCATTGGTACTGGAGCAAATTTTAGAAACCATCTGAGCCATGAAAGATACCACTTTCCCATCCCATTAATACTAGTTGGTTCTTAGGTATCCCTACGAGATCCTACGAGTATGGATTGTCATAATTCCCTCATTTGTTGAAATGCAAACTTGCAATCCAATTAAGACACCGGGCTGATGAAACCAGTTTCAGTCAATGTTCGCATCTGGAGCTCAAAAAGATTCAAAAAGTATCTCAATTGCCGGTCAATGAGGTCCCAACTTTGAGCCAAACCCGGAAATAGTTCACAAAGCTGAATTGTCGTGGGCCGTATTGTGCCAAGGCGGTATAAGGCACGTTGTCGTTCGCCGAGGTTAAGTTTCCAACCCAGCAATGTGCCACAAGATATCATGGTGTTTATGCATGTTTATGCCCTGCTCAAATTGGACATGGAATCCCAGAAAATGGGTTTGGAACATCAGTTTCTGCTTAATCGCCATGTTTTGAAGTTCACAACGATACTTTGGAGTAAACCAACCCCAAATATTGGCAAACACAGTAGCTACCAACTGAAATGGTTTCATATTTTGCAAAAGACGACAACTGGGCCTATGGACAGTTGTCATTATGAAATCACTTGCTCGATTTTTCAAGAGCTCTGTTAAATGTATAATTACATATAATTACACAATATTAGCAATTTAGGCAACTATATATGTAATAAGCAGACTTGTACTACAAAATCTTGATACAGGATTCGCATGCAAACACAACTCAAACCCTTGGATTGTTTCTATTGGGTCTATGAACAGGGATTCTATGAATTGTAACAATTCCCCACAAAACCAAGTAGCTAATAGTGCACCCAGCAACCCATCAAGAAGCAGCTTTACTGGACCCATGTTGAACCCCCAGCCTAGGATTTAAATGCGCACTCTGTGGGCGACACAATAATAAACCATCCCCCAAATCACCATAAATAGGTTGTATACACCATTCCCAAATGGGTTGTTCATTATTGTTTTAATCACATTATACCCTCAAAATCGCTCAAAATATGAGATATTTCCCAATTCCATGGATCCAGTCGTCATTCGAAGTATGATCCCCCTGACCCTTCACGACATGCTGCTCATCTTGCAGGGCGTTGGTTTTTTCCACCTAGCGGCAACGACATAGCTGGACCAGTCGTACATAGCCGGGGACTGGGAACATATCACATGTCGACTGGATTTATGAATGTGATTGACTTTATTTTTAGCCAATTCACATCATCTGTAGGCCCATTCTGGTCCTACCATCAAAGAACAAATTCAGCGCTTACCGCTTTACTAGCCTCCGGTAATTTACATAGCTATGGAACATGAAACATTTAGTTCGATGATAAATATATATATATATATATCTATCAAAAAAACGTGATTTTCCTTGCAAACTATATTATAATTTAGTTATTGCCAGATCTTGAACTTCCCACCTTTAAACCTTTATAATCCTCAGGATGCTTGTCCTTACTTTTGGGACTTCAGAGGGATCCCGATCCCACGTGTATGACCAGTGATCCCATTCCCGCAATGTCCAGCCCGAATAACGAACCGCAAAATGAATGGTTTCAATACCAAAACAGGGTTTCTAGGACATGGGAATGAAATATCAAGGGGAAGAGATTAGCAAAACAATCTGGATGTAAATATGAATAGAGATGATGATTGGGCTATACTCTTTTGTACCATAATTCAAGTCCTCCGATACCTAATCAAGATCAATCAATATTCCCTTCTCTCAAGCCAAAAACCCTCATTACCTATTATTTACATGGTCAATTCTAGATATATAGAATATCCCAATTGGTTTTTAGCGAATTTTAGCGACTTAGTTCGTTTGTATCCCCATTGTGGCCAAATACTCAAGTATTTAACTACTTCACCAAGGTTTATCGGCACAATTCTTGACCCCGATGGACTGATGGTTGAAATTCTGGTTTCCATTGGTTAGCCCCGGGCCCCCGAATCATTCCTTTTGGATCAATTTTGTTCCTAAGCATGTTATTCAGGGTTGATCTCCCATACTTGTTGTTGCTGTGCATCCCCTTTACATGGTTATATACATACATTTAAATACCTGATTGTGACCTGGGATATGAACCATTTCTATCCGACATTTCACTCGGTCAAATCGTGCAAAAAAAAGGATCTATCCATTACAAATATATCATTAATGATAGTTGAATGTTTGGCCCTAACTTTATTCTGATGCTCTTAATGTTTGGGGGGGTGTTTATTAATACGATGGTGACATTAATGTCTCAATCTATTTAGGTGCTGTTTTTCAATGCCCTAATATGTTCCATGTGTGGATGCCGTGGGAATGCCGTGGGAATGCCGTGCCTGGTGCTGCAGCTGCGTGGCAAGATGCGCCACGTTCTTGGATAAACGGGTGATCTCGTCCTTGATCGTTGCCATGGCTGAAGGCGTATGCCGATTTAACCATGGAAATGTCACCAAAATTATGATAAAGATCATGTAAAATAGCATGATAATAGCATGAACATATATACATATATCATGTATATATAGAGAGAGAGAAACAATAGGAACACGTGATTTTTGCTGACATCATCATGGCGATTTCATAGGCATTCATTGATTTAAGCATGAACATTCACTGATTTAAACAGCAAAAATGATGATATCATAGGGACATTGATGGATATAGTGGGAACATATAAGCACCAATACATGGTTGAGAACATCATCTACCCCTTTTATATTGGGATCTGTAGTAGTATGTTCCTGTATGTTCACTATCTGGGGGGTGATTAGATTAGAAATACTATCTCTAGAGATGATGATGATGCTGCTGCTGCTGATGATCATGGTCATAATGATTAAACGGGTTTCAAGATCGTACTGAAATCCAACAACACTATTTTGAAATAACTACTCTGGCTAGAATATGTCTATTGTTGACGGATCATAACTGGGTCCATGTTCAACCCCGCCCCTAGGATTTAAACGGATTTAAATCGTTACTTTCTATTTGTTTGAGATATTCCTTAAAAAACCATGGAATTTTGCCAACATTGATGAAGATAATGTTCATCATAATCCAAATTGACCGATTGATGTCAGTCTTCAATTGACATAATAGATGATTGAACTGATGGATCCACAATCGATATGGCTGTGGATCAAAATCTGGTTTGGTGCACATGAATTGTGGGGAAATGACGGCAAATGGATGTTCATCCCAAACAAAATGAACGTGTTATAGGTTTGAACCATCTCCAGTCACAAATGGATGAATATGATGTGGTCTTCTTGGTCCTAAATTTTGAACAATCCACCATCGATTTGGGTAAATTATGTTAAATTATACCATTCCTATAATTTGTTAGTTAAATCACCATGATATTCCCATTCTATCTCCATGGTGAAATCTGATGTCACCGGCCCAAGAGGCCACTGCCAGCGACATTTTCTGGTTCGTCTCCACGACCTGAGGTTTCCAATCCCGGATCGGGTTGATTTACCATCAAAACGCTTGGGATTTACCATCAAAATTGCATGGTTTTTAAAAATCCATGATGGGGTTGATTTACTAAAAAAAAAATGATGAACAATGATGAAAAATGCATGGTTTTACATGGTTTTACCATGTTCTACCAACCAAACATGGGATTTTGCCCGCAAAACACCGAGGTTCTAGCACGAAAACTTGGGATTCATTGGATTAATGGGATAACCATATGGACATCTTCGGGTCCTTTAATGTGTGCGATACGAAACTTCATGGGGATATGGGCTCTGGCTGGGTCTGACTTACCACATGTCTGGGTCATTTCGCTATATATTATATATATACACTTATATAGTATAATTTTGCTGGCTGGCGCCATTATTATTTTTGCTAATCAAATCAACATGTCTTCCAAACCAACTCGCTATTTGAATGAATCAAATCCCAATTTTTGCCTATGAAATCCGTTGTTTCCTTGCTTAAACCCCAGCTTGTGTTCGTCAAATCACAATCTTTGCTGGTTAGATCCCATCGATCCATTTTTGCTGGTTAAATCCCAATTTCTGTCCATTTTTGCTGGTTAAATCCACATTTCACTAGTTTTCAAGACCCTCCCCGGCCTCCCCTTGATTTTTTTCCTGAAACACGCGTGCTAGGCTCCCGCTCCAAGGCTTCGTTGCGCTGCTCGAGGGGCTCCACATCGTTCGCCTGTGGATCAACAATGCGAGTAAAACAATGCCATAAACCACCCATTTGGGAATGGTTTTTATACCACCTATAAACATGGTGATGACTGGGGATAGTTTATGATTGTTTTACCCACATTACTGTATGCTCTATATACACATATAATCACATATACTGTATATTAGAGCTGATTACTTGTTTATATAAAGTAATTAAACACTTGTAATCAATAGTTACTAGTATTTATAGTTGACGATAGTGTATATCCATATCAGTTGATGATTATTACTATCATTGTGATAGTTGATTGTTATGTTAATGAAATTAGACCATCATTGAATTATGTAGCTGATTGGTTATAGTTATAATCATACTCAATATTATACAAATCAATATCAATATAACTATAACATACTATAACTATATATCAATTTTGGTTATATATTATTAGTTGATTGGATATTTCAATAGTAGATTATGAGATTAACATGCGGAATCGTGATGTGGGTTGACGTACAACGTGGATTGACATACTATAACCAGGTTCAATATTAGATATTAGATTAACATGGTTTGATATAATCAATAGTTGGATCATTATTATATATATATATATATTAATATTACCCTCTGGTTGTTTAACATAGCCAAGGAAAATGGTCCATTTATGGCCATTTATAGATGGTTTACCTATTGAAAATGGTGACTTTCCATGGCTATGTTAAATAACCAGATGGTAAACATTAAAAAAAATGTACCCTAGGTACACTAACATAGATGTGGAAAATCCGTGGGGAAATCTTCGGACAATGATCTACACATGGTGGGTTTTCCACATCTGTATATTGGTTTAGAGGAGGGTAGATATTATTACATATCCAAAAACACATATACTCTAAAACATATCGTTTGTATGTACGTATGAGATTGCTGAGAGATTAGATTTTCTGCAACATAGATCTCATCAAACACATTGTTAACAGGTGCATGTATTATTATATATTATTACCATTATAAATTATTATGAATAATAATAGTGTTTGGATGTATTTGGCCCATCGCTTCCGGTGAGTTGAGGTAAAATGTCTTTTCCCCGCATCTCCAATGCATCACGGCATCAGGTTCTAAGTTTCTGATTTTGTTGAATCGCCAATATTGTTGGAACACTCTGTTGAATCACCATTGAAGTGCCATATTGTTGAAAGAATTGTTCTAAATGTGTTTCATCTCCATTGTCTAAAAGCCATGTGTAAATACAGTTGCTTAAACACAGTATCACTTTTTTCCCGGCCCCAATGATCCACGATGATCCACGATGATCCACACCTCCTGCTCCAGAACTTCCTTGCAAACACTGGGCGCAAGGGTTTCTTCAAGGGTTTCTTCAGAGATAGACATGGGGAATTTATATGTATATACATACATAATATATGTATACATATATATATGTAACTGTATACAAATGTGTGTATGTATATGATTTACCACTGATTTACAGCAATGTGTAGTTGCTTGGTGGGAAAAAAAACCGTCTGAAACATCAACTGATTTCATATAGTGAATGGGGATCATCTGAAGTTCGTAGTGTGGAAAATATGTCAAACCACCATGTTTTTCTTGCTATTGTTTGTTAATGGTGCAGCAATTCCCCTAAATATCCTAAATTTCACAACCTGAAAAATGCCCATGGTTAAATGGTACAGCAATTCCCCTAAATATCCTAAATTTCACATGAACCTGAAAAAATACCCATGGTTCTTCCATGGTTATATCCATTGACCCCGCCATGGGCCATGCACCGCGTCCTGTTGAAGAAAGGCGATATGTCTCTGCTCCATGCGCGTCAAGGGCCGTGTCCACGAGTCCTGGATGAAACCGCAGTGGTTTGCCACGGCAGCCATGGTCACCAAACGTATAGGCACTAGAAAGGCCATGGAAAACTGGAAAACCACTATTTTTATCTATTTTTGATAGGTAAATCATGATAAATCATTTCTTATGCAAATGTTAATTTGGGCCATTTTCCATAGCTACGTTATCATGTTAGACTAATCGGTGGACTCCGGAGTATCAATACGCAACAAATGGAGCAGCAATATAATGGATTCATTGAAAGCAAACAACTCACGTTGTGATCATATCTATTAAATATGGTTAATATCCAACTGTGATATATGGTCATATATTACTATTAGATATTTGATAGATCATATATGGTCATATGACCACTATCTATTCATATGATCATATGAACCACTATGAAATATGACTGTGGACTGTGGACGCCAGGATCAACTCACGGGGAATGTCCGTTGTATGCCTTTGTCTACTTGGCTGTCCTCGATACAAATCTGTACGGCACAAATGGGATACAGTGTCGAACACTAGTGTCAATTGTATGTTTCTATCACATACCAATTATTGGATGCATCCACAGTTGAGAACTGAGAACGTTTGACACAAGTGTTGTAACCGTCTTGACTTTGAACACACCTGGAAACATAGCACTTGATCGTCTCTAGTTGAACTTGGAGTTATAGCCTACAGAACTCAGGCAACCAAACTCATATTCGGTGGTTAGTTACTCGAACTTGCATGTGGCTAGATTTTGCATACAATGAAATATAATGATATTTATATATAAAAAACAAATAATAATAATAATACTACTACTAATAATAATATATAATAATAATAATAAATAATAATAATAATATTTATATATATATATATCAATATCATGGAGGTGTATTTTGGCTAAACTAAATGCGTTGATCTTTACTAGACCTCGGCAACAAAAGCAATCAACACATTTTTTCCAGAATTCTGATGGAAATCGCATTCCTTGATGTATCTCCATTTTATATCAATGTTGTACGTATCCATTTCGAACATTTTTTAACTAAGCATACCCATCAAGCTACTACCTGGCAAGGTGTGGCACCCATCGGTATCACCCACCTCGTCAAGGGAAACTTGAACCGTCTCATAGCCGCTGCCCTGTCCGCAACGGTTTCGGATCCGGGAACGTTGGACAGAAGGGCCATGGAAAACCATGGCAATACCGGAAAACCCATGGGAACAAAACACAGAGATGTGGCAAACCCAATAATCAACGGACGATTTAGGGAAGGTCTAGTCACAGTCTGTACAACCCATTTATATCCATTTGTAGGAATACTGGGGATGGGTATACGGTATATATATAATATATATATATATATATTGTTGGTTCAATATAATACAGTGCCAGAAAACCATGGAAACTCTGGATCCACAGTCCGTCACATGATGTTCATGTTGTCGTAGTATTCTTCTCTGCCATCCCAATGTGACAAATAATAATGTCTTATCCATACATTCATTCCCTAACCAAAATAAACATATATTCTCCACACTCCACACCTGCAATGTTTGATCTTGGATGTATGTATATATATAATATTAATTGTGTATAGTATAGTGTGTATATATATATAGTAATATACGTACTTGTATACTTGTATATACACATTCATATGTAAATATGATGTGGCCATTTCTTCAGATTCCACCGCTTCAATTCCCAAGGCGACTGCCCTGCCTTACCAGCGAAGGTGAAATGCAAAGGTTTGCACAGGACCACGTTGCGATAGACCAGGACCTAGGATATCTTATGGCGATATTGTGGGATCTATACATGTATAGTATACTGTATGTATACTGAATTATGAATGTATATATATATATATAATTATATGTCACCAGCTTGATATGCTAGTTGTTCGTGTCTGAATGTGTCTGAAAATAAACATAAATAAACTATATATTAAATTTACAGCCGTTTTAATGGGAACATGATGCTGAAACATCAAATTGTAAAGGACCAGAGTATTCTTTTCAGTCATGTTCAGACAAAACCTTGGTTCCACAAAGCTGGGCCCTGATTGTCATGGGATTGCGTAGGATCAAACCACGAAAATCAGACGGGCCATGTGATAGTGATCTCACTACCATAATTCCTGAGTCTTCCAATGGAAATGATTGGCTCGTTGGTCAACAGGAACCATCATCCCATTTGCACGTATGGAACAGAACTGCCGTATTGTAAGTACGTACACTAAAATATTCAGTAACACTAGCCAGAAACATACCCATAATCTATTTGTGATTTATTGATTAATCCCAATCTTTCAGTGGCTAGAACTCCGGTTCATAAGTGTTCATGTACCCATTTTCGGTTGGTTACATTCCCTATTGTTGGTTTTACTGTATATCCCACGTTTGTCCCCTTCATTGCTGTCTAGGTGCCAGTGATCCGTGAAAAGCTCACTCCCACTTAATTACATCACGATATCATGGTTCTCCCCATGTCTTGCCTAGAAATTCTCCACATTTGGTGCTTAAATGATCCTGCAAAATGTCAATCTTTGCCCGTTAAATCCACATTTCTGGCAGTGAAATGTCAGTTGTCTTTGCTGATTCAATCTCTGTATGTTCAGCTGTTCATCTCCACTGTTGGTTGGTGAACCCGATTTTACAAAATCTGGTTGCTTCCCAGCCTCCCAGCTGCTGAAAGTTTAACTTATAGATACTTATAGATACTTATAGTACGTTTGTATGCAATTGAATTACCACGAAATCCCCGAAAAAGCCAGGAGCATCTATGGGAATGGATGGGAAATGCTGGGAAATGCTGGGAACCAAGGTGAATGGTGGTGATTTGATCCATATGTTTCCCTGGTTGTTTTGAAGATGATACCCTCTGGTAATTTAACATAACTATGGAAAATCACCATTTTTCATTGGAAATTTCACTATAAATGGTGATTTTCCATAGTTATGTTAGTTTACCAGAGGGTACCAGTTCTTGGCTCTTCAGCGAGTCTGCTGGGTCTCTGCACGGCAGAGTTGCATGTCTTAGCCACCGCCGACACTTCGTCGGGGACCATGGTGACATCCTGTCGCTGTGCTGAAATGCGAATGGAGATGCCGTTTGAAGGGATTTCAAGAGCAAGAAATGGGAATTATGGATTAAAGATGGGGAAATCAGCAGCGTTGGCAGCAAGAAAATCAGATCTTAGCAGCAAACATGTGGGTTTTAGCATGTTTTAGCAACGTAAAGTAGGATTTAAAAGAGTTAAACCAACACAAACTGATACAAATTGGACTTTGAGCAGTAAAACCAGGGACTCACCAAAATTTGAGGCTGGGCCTGACCCACAGAACGTTGGTCAACTTGTTGTTCCACCTGTTAAAAAAACAACAAATGGTCAAATGGACACTTCGAGCAACGCAAATGGGTTTGCAGTGCAGAGCACACATCGGGACGTACCCTCTGGTAAACTAACATAACTATGGAAAATCACCATTTTTAATGGGAAAATCCACTATAAATGGCCATTTTCAATAGCTATGTTAGTTTACCAGAGGGTAACTTACAAAAATATGAGTTTCTTGTGATCCCTCATCTTGGATGACTCTGTTACCTTTTGGTCTGACCACATGGTTCTCCGAGACTTGGGCACCAACAGAAACCATGCAGCCAGGCGAAAGAAAAACATCATGGACGCCCCCACTAGGCCCCGACGTTGGCACCTTTTGCTGCTTAAGAATATCCCCAATTTCAGGATTTTCAGTTGAATAAATGATGCTAATTCACTGACCTGAAAAGTTCGGCCATTTGCGCCTCCCAGGCCAGAAGGGAGGAATCAGCTGCCTCGTGATGAAGCACGCGCAACAAATATTGAGAATGTGGACCAGTTAAGAAAATGGTGACTTAATGTAACGTATGTAGTGTGGGATTCGATCGTTTGCTGATTTTGGGAGGTGTAAGAGCATTGTCTCATCTAAAATGGGAACTGACTCCCGGATATATCATTCTTCCCACATGCTGTGTAGGGTCTGAAAACACCAAAAATACGTAGTGTAAACATGTGTAAACAAAGGTCTCTCCTGAAAAAAAAAAATGTTGGTATGATCGCTACCCTGAACTTTGGGAATGGTTCTTCAGTGTTGCAAAATCTCATTTGTTGTCCCAACTTTTGCAGCGCATGTTTTCCGAGAGTCCCTATGATCTTAAGGGATTTTGACGCTAGAATCCCTGTATCCGCTGCAATCTCCGGAGCAACAAACACATTTGAAAATATGAAGCCATGGAACATATACCAATCATAGAATCATAGACTATCCCATCTCGTGAAAAAATCTTCTGATATTCAAAGTGTCTGGGATATAGCAATCCCCAAAATAGATCCTTAAAAAATGGACACCTGGAAATAATGGGGAAAATCAATCTGATTTATCCTGGTTGCACACTTTTCCATCTGTTTTTTCTTCTTCCGATGGATTTTCCATGACTTTCCACATGATTTATCAATGATTTTCAACTTTACCCATGGGTTTCTATATAGCAATCCCTCTGAAAAACAACCTGGATGTCGCCGCCCTTCACATCGATGGTGATTTCCACCTACGTGACGTCGCGTCTAAACCCCAGCGGGTTCCAAGAGAAAGACGGGTGATAAACCAAATCAGAAAGCATACCAGACCAATTGAATCCATTTACAATGCTTAGTATTTATATTATCATATAGTAGAATCTATACCGACTCAGTAGGATACATGACCATGATGTTTGATACCACATTGAGTTGTGGACTTTGTGAGAACACACTCATATGTATCTATGGAATCACCAGCACGGGATTGATGGATGGTTTGTCAAACTGTCGAAACTTACTTGATCTTACTCAAGAGGCCCAGTCTGATCCCGTATTATCCACATGGATAAATCATGATACTGTAAATCTATCCATGTGACTGTGTCGAATACCAAGATCGCCACATCATTGCCCATCAACATGGAGCGATTCTGTCCTCAATTCTTGGCAGCATCTGTTTGTTTCGTGAACATCCCCAGTAGTTGTGCCGGTTCCAGTGTCTTATGATTTTGAGGACGAAGCAAAAAATCGGCAGAGGAACCAACCGGCAAAACTATTCCCATTTTTGGGGAATCTTCTCACATGGCTCAAACCATTCCCAAGAGGTCAATCATGCACATTGGGTTTTGTTTACATACCATCTTTGCTTGCCACAGTGGAAATTACGAGTTTTGTTGGATCAATCCTCAGTTGTTGGTTAAATCCGCATTTTAGATACACATTGTCACATGTTCAAATCATTAAATATCACGAAGTGCTAGTGGATTCCCCAATTTTGTGAAATCTCACAGTGTTGTTGGATAAATCCGCAGTACCAGTGTTGTTGCTTCAATCCCCAATGTAGATACGCAAATGGGTATGGATCAATACCTATATTAATACCATTTTAATGGGATGAACATCCATAAATCCCAGCTATTTTGGGGTTCACTAGGTACCAGGGTTTTGACCCATCCCCAAATCACTAAATCCTACTGTTGGGAACTGCCTGCGCAACTCTCTGCCTGCCCCGAACAACGGTCGCCCAACACCTCGTGGGGACCCAGCGGCACCACCGACGTCAGGGTGCAGTAATGCAGCTGGTCCTGGGGCAAGCGTAAACAGGGACCTGGTTTCTTTGCTAAGTTGGCTTAGAAGATGTTCTAAGTATATAATAAGTGTATAAGTATATTGCGATGTGTAATATTATGTGTATAATATAATACTTCTATGTACAAGTTAAGTACAGTTTATGTTCGATAGATCTATAGGAATATAGATGGGCCCATGGCTGGGGGGCGGTCTATACACCAACTAATTTGGTGGCAACACCTTATTTTGCACCTTCGGACTTGTTATAACAGAAATGTGACTATTTCAATCTATTTTATAAGTTAAACAAAACTTAACTAAACACAGACCTGGATCAGATTGTCAGAAAACTAGAAAACTATGACTGTTGGATCTAAGGGAAGGGAGGTTCAAGATATAGCCTACAACCAAGCAAGTGGCCAACAGCGGATCTGCTGCTGATCTGCCCCTAGGTTTGCCCCTGGGGAATTCACTCTGTCAATTTGACAGTGAATCTCTGGCGCCAATTGCTACCCTCAATCTTCCTTTAATGTATATATATATATATATCAGATCTGCTTGCCTATTTTTTCGGTTGGTGCTCTCAACCCATCCCCCCAAAAAAATGTCAATTGGGATTGGGATTGGGATTGGGATTGGGCTCATCATCATCATCATCATCATCATCATCATCACCATCACCATCACCATCACCATCACCATCATCATCATCATCATCATCATCAATCATCATCATTATCATAATTTTCATTATCATCATCATTACCATCATCATTATCATCATCACCGTCATCATCATCATCATCATCATCATCATCACCATCACCATCACATTTTGTGGGGATGAACAATATCCCAAACCAAATACCAGTACAAATGGTTCTATGGTTGTTTGCATCCATATTTATTTGTGACTAAATACAATGTTTGTTGGTAGAGTCACCATGTTTGTTGCCCAGAGTGTAAAATCCTCGTTCTTGCTGACTATCATCATATCCAATTTTCTTGCTAGATATCCCCATTCTTGCTGGTTGATGGGTTTCTTCAGTGGATGAAATCCTCAGGTTTACTGCCAAATGTCTGCTGAATTGCTCTATTTTGATATATTTCATGGGTGGATGACCTCTTCTCAATCTGGATATGTATGTATAGTACATGTGTATATATAAATATGTATATATATACACATTCATAAATAATCCAACAAACTTGACCATGGCACACATATGATTATGAGGAAAACTCACCATCTGTCGCACACCTTGCGGCTCAAAGGCTTCGCCGCACCACAGAGATGTCTGATGGACCTGAGGGCAAAAAACCCAGGAAACACGTGGCAAGAAAATGGGGAACCACTAAGGAATTGTAGCGAATTGGCCAAAAACTGAATGCAACAATTTGGGGCTGAAAATGATAAACACGTCGGAGTTCAGAGTTCACCAGCGAAAGCTCATGAAAATCGCGGCATTCTGCGTCTGAAAATTGGGTACCAAAAAAAAACAAACTTCATATTCCAAAATCATGAGTTCCATCATGTGAATTGCCAATCTTGCCATTTTGGGCGGTATACCCCATCTTCAGACAAACTCAGCTACAATGTGGGGCCACCCAGTTATAAGTTGGGTTATAAGCCCCATTAACTATATAGTTACTATAGTTATCTGTAGTTACAAGTATCATAAACCACAATGGAGTTCTTGGATGTTATAGGTTGTAAACCAACTTAGTTGTCGAATTACGGGGCCCACACTGTATCCTCTTTGCTCTAACTGCTTTCCTCTCCGTGCTGTGCGGAAGACACGAGGATGTCCAAGGGCGGAGGCAGGATATGCGCCTCCCACAATGAACGACCGGGAAAGCCGTCAATTTGGATCAGGAGATACCCAAACAACTTTGATTTAATTTTACCACTAATTTAGCACTAATTGGTGTGATTAAATAGTGGTAATCGCCAATCATTAGAAAAATGATTCACCATTAATAATGTACATCCCATTAATGGTGAGTAGTGGTGAATCATGGCTAATTGTGATGTATTGGCGATTCATGATGATTACTGGCGGGATATACCCTCTGGTAATTTCACATAGCAATTGAAACTGACCATTCAGTTCGTTGTTTTGCCTATTGGACATGGTGATTTTCCATAACTATGTTAGTGTACCAGGGGATACCCATCTATTTTGCAAGGTTTTTGATGAAGGGAAAACCACATTTGTAATAGTGAAATGGACAGAACTGGAAGGTTCTATTGCCAGGGTTCGGGATTCGCTCAAGAAATACTGCTGCATCCCACTTCATTCTGGTCCCAGTCAACCAATATTCACTCTTGTCTGGTACTTTATACCTTTCACCGGTTGCATCCCCATATTTGTCTCCGAATACCATTCCTGGTGATTTTGAAGGTCTCAGAGACAAACGCCCAAATGTTTGGCTAAAATGCATTTTTTTGCTGGCAAAGCCACCTCTTGATCTTCTATCTTCATAATCTTCCAACAAGCCAACACCACATCACAAATAGTTCGGAATTGTGGGTCAAAATTCAGGTACAGTATACACCACCAACAAAAAAACATCATTTTCTGGGTATCATTTACATCCCCTCTTCCGCCCTGTCCCACTAGCTCTGGGGAGTTCCCAGCGGATCGATTGCCGGTATTGCACCCTGTTTCTCCGATTTTTTTGGTTGATATCCCTATGCTTGTGGTTGATGTTCACCACAGTGTAGGCATAATCCCTATTGAAGAAACGAAAAAACTGTGGTATAATCCTATCTTCAAATATTTTTCTTCAATATGGCGATGACATCGGATCTTTTGCTGGTAGAATCCCATTTAAATCCACTTGTTTGATGGTAATTCCACATTCGCAAGCAGGTTCAGTCCACATGAATTGGTTGGTAAAGCCATCAAGAGAATCAATAAAACCATCCTAAATCCATCCTGGATCCATCTAAAACCAGATCTGAAATCGTAAAGGTTAAACATCTAATATCCCCAAAATCCCCTTTTTTTTCGGTGTTCACCCCACCAACGCCATGACCTCAGGCGATGCGAACTCCAGGACGGCATCGACGCGGTTGAAGGCCCACTCGCGCTTGGAGGAGTCCTTGTTGGCCACCTGCGCCAGGAATAGGGAGGATGTAGAATATGTATATTAATGTATACTAATGTTTATCTAATGATGCAAGAGTTGTTTTTTTCTAGAGATAATATATACATTTAATATGTAGACACATAATCATGGACCATGTATGTATATTTATATGTATACACATATATATATATACATATGTATATATATATAATGAACCAAAATGGACATATATCACCAGGTTTCTCGCTTCATGATCCAAGGACTTATCTACACAATCGATACATCACTCTCTACGCCCCTGTCTGGAGATCAAGGACCCAGTAGTGGGAAGATATCGCAATACCCAAAATCCATTGGTGAATTCCCATTGGTTAAATAATGGGTTCACCTCCACCAGTGGGATAATAATGGATGATTATTATGTTCAGTTCATTGATATCCCATGTACATATAATATCCTCCTATACATCTCATGTTCATTCAGTTTTCCCTTTAAACTTGCCACTTGAGGGGCCAATCCCCCATGTTCAGATGCACCATGATATCCATGATGCACCCGCCACGGGTGGACATTTTAAGGCTCCCCACATAAGTGTCGTTCCTTAGCGCCAGGTGCCGCGAAATCTCAAGGTGATTGACCATAGAAATACCCTTTGGTAATCGGTAATCAAACATGGCGCTGGAAAATTCCCGTTAATAACTTCGTTCCATGATTTTACCATTTATAGTGATATCTGTTCTATCTTCCCATATTTTCCTGTGATTCTTCCATTACAACCTCCATTGAGTTCGGGGATTTCCCAGCCATGGTATGACCTTGGACCTGATCCTATCCCCCATTCATCATGCCGTATGGAAACCAAAATAGGGAGAATCCACACACTGTACAGATGTTGTTCTGGATGAAACTCCCATATGGGGATATGGTGATGGTTGCGAAAACCAGACGCATGAAGGGATGAAGATCCAAACTGCCAGTTCGATGTGAACACTGATGGCCTTCCATGATCATATAAATATACCCAATAGCCTCCAGAACATTCCAAACGTGGATTTTGGTAGGATTTTGTAGTTGTGCCAAATATGAGAGGTATCATCCCCCAAAAAATAATAATCTTTCCTACGCAAAGTGCCATAAACTGTGAGTATGCCTCAGTTTCAGACACACCCATATCTAGACATTGGCTGGTTAGATATCATCGATTCCTATATTCCATGATATATATATATATATATATAATTTATTAATTATATAATTATATATATATATATATATTATATAATATATATAATATATATTATATATTATATATTATATATATATATATTATGTATATCTATATATATATTATATATATATATATATATATTATAAATATATTAAATATTATATATATA
>Ga0126342_10003137_pt1 | contig 26991 bp, 18 predicted proteins | sample Cyp1metagenome_FD_92528 | JGI IMG/M metagenome (GOLD analysis project Ga0126342, IMG submission 92528) | Coral microbial communities from Lord Howe Island, Old Settlement Bay, Australia - Cyphastrea 1 metagenome | ecosystem: Host-associated > Invertebrates > Cnidaria > Coral ...
ATAGGAGGGTTCTCCTTGAAATTGGGAAGTAATGCTACACATCTTTTAAAGAACGCAGCAATGTTTGCAAAAGGTTGTTGCATACATGGAGGAATGGTGGTCTGTATGCAAAGTCATTTTACAGGTGATGGTTGCCTGTTTATTTTCCGTCTTTTTTTTTGAGAACATATTGCATAAGTTGGTGCCTGTTTAAAATGCACATGTCCAAAAGAACTATTGCATATGTTGAGGGAAACCCCCGTAGAGATGAAGAGTCTCTCAATTTTTTAAAGCAATGCTGCACTCTTTGGAAAGGCATTTTCACTTGTTAGTTTTATTGTTTTTATTTAGTGTTCATGTTTGTTTTGGCTGAAACTATGTATCTAATGATCTAATGTATGACAAACACAGCATTCAGCACAGGCAGGAGAAGCCAAGAAACCAAAAAAAAAATCCTAACCCCAAGGAACCCAATCTTTGTTACTTTCATGAGTCTGTTGGAATTTCTCCCCCCTTTTCTTTTTCCCTTTGCAGCAGATTGGCATAGGCCAACAGACATGCAGCAGAGAAATAATTGTTTTTTCTAGATAATTTGAGGAAAACTATTGCAAAATATTGCAAATTTGTGCAAAAAGGTGGTGCCATGTTCTGAAAAAAAAGATGCCCGAAAGTTGGGGGAAACATCATCGAACGTTTACATCCTGGTGGCACACTTTTCGGATCGTTTTGGCATTTTTGGCGGCTTGCTGTATAGGTATACAACTTCTGGCTACAAAGCAAGAACATGGCTAATTGTCCTTCCTATATTTACCCTATGTATATACCACCCTAATAGCTAGGGTGTTGGGAGCAACCCGGAAAATGGGAGAGTTCACTGATAATTAAAATAGTGATACTTATTTTTTAAAAACATATCCCAGTATAACCAACAATGAATGGACATATATGATGGGTTGACCAGCCGTAAAAGTAAAAAGGTCTAACGTATTGTTATTAAGTTATTAATGATTTTTTGGAATTTGATGGGGATAAAATGGTACTACGTATGGATAGTGTATTAGGGGCATATAAATAATCACAAAAAAATAAATAAGTGATAATCAATATAGATATTTCGTGGGACTTATGGTAATTTCATGGGTATATTTCTTGCAGCAAACATATTGGCTTTGACCAAAAAAAATGATGGATATGGATGGATATGGGGTATGACCGGGCTGGCCATATCCTTGGAACATTGGAGTCACTGCAGCTGAAAGGCTGACAGTGTGGTGATCGTTTAGGATGGAGATTCATCGTCAAGCACACCATCGTCGCACAAGATTTACACCATGGGGATTAAACTGACATCCCACCTGGTGTCGCTAGTATATGTTCACATTTTTGCCTGATAAAAAAGTGCATTTTTGTGATTGTTTTAATTAAACTCTTGTTTTTTTGGGGGCGTGTCTGTGTTTGCAGCAAATGGCAGTTTTGAGCAAAAGCCTTGGCCGGAGACTTCGCCTAAGAGTTTCAAAATTGGTTGCAAACATCAAATTTGTTATTGCACTTATTAGTACACCATATGCGAACACACATGCACACATCCATCCGTACCTATAATATGACACACACGTATATATATATAATTATATATAATATATATATATAGCAGAGAGAGAGAGAGAGAGAGAGAGTGCGAGAGCAACCAAAAAAAATCAGAAGACACGTTCCGCTAAAATAGTGGGAAATTATTTTTCTATTTGTTTCGTGGTTTTTATATTTAATTTAATATAGAACGCTTTACACATACAAATGTTGTTGGTATCTTTTGATCTTGACCCGCAAGTGAATTCCTCCGAAACTTCAGGATTTTTTGATTTAAGATTTGACCTAAATTCCTGCATGCATGTATATGATTATATAATGGTATGAAAACATACATGTATATCAGATGGTATTTTGATTATATACATACTTGATTATATATATATATATATATTTACACGGATATTAGACCCAAATAGGATCAAATATGAAACTATGAAGACATGTGTAGATCTTGTTTATCCAATAGTAACAACATCTTGCATAGTTTTCATTTTATCAACAAGAAAAACACACCCAACAAAACATTGAGCGACAGCTAGGCCATTTTTCGAGGTTGGTTGCGTAGCCTGGGTCGGGTGCGTACTGGCAGGATCTTCAACTACATGGGTGGTAGCTTTATCTATGTCCGCAGCAACTACTGGTCCAGGCGGGATGTTCCCATTGGACTCATGTCGGACACAACCAGGTTTTTTTCAACCAACCAGACACGTCTGAGACCGAAAAAACATGGTGAGTTAAGACCTGGTGGGAAATACGTGATGATGCTAAAACCTGGTGCTGCAGTTCACTAGATATACACCTGAAACAGATGGTTTCTGTGTATGGTTTCTATTCAAATATTCCAAAATTCTTTGCATGGAATGGATGGTTGGTTGAAACACCGGAACTACCGGTGTTTCTGGACATGTGTAGTGTAGTTTCAAATTTGGATGATGTCCATCGATCCTTAAGTAGATACCCCTCTTGGTATTCTTCATTTATAGGGTTTTTTTCTTTGCCATGATTGATTGTAGACGGGTATACATATATCGAAGAATGCATCGAAGAATGTCCTACATGCTAAATATCCTATACCATGGGTGCCCTGTGATTCAGGGACTTCACTCATTTTTGGATGTCTCTCCACATTTTTTGCCACTTCAGCTGGTTCAATGTGGAGGGAACCTAAGTTGTAATGAATTGTTTCAAAACCCGTCCAGGTTAACTCTGTACTTGGCTAAGCTCCGCATCCAATCAACATCCCACCCCATATCCAAAATCCTATTCTGACTAGTCTCCCCAATGATTTTTGTCGTTTTATGAACCCCACGAACACCAGTTCGTTATATCACCCCACCCAAAAAAAAAAAACGACAGAATTCACCACGTGAACTTTAAGCGTCCGCTTCGCTATCTGAATCTCTTTAAATTATCATTAAGTCCAATTCAATGCCATATATAAAAGCCAGAAATCATCATTCTTCCGGATAAGTTACGGTGATGCACCATCATGATCATGATCAGCCACTTAAATCATGCCAGAAATAATACACATCAACCATGATGATACAGTGGATGGAAGCAATCCTGCACCAGTTGATAAGTGGTTTATCCTGTTTATCCCATTATTTACAGGCTTTCATCCCAAGGTGGTGCAGGATTTCTTCCATCCGCAGTACCATAAATGGTCATTGAACTACCCACCAGTTACCCTCTGGTAAACTAACAGTTTGCTATTGAAAATGGCCATTGAGTTCTTTGATTTACCCATTAAACATGGTGATTTGCAAACGTTTACCACAGGATATATCCCATTAATATCCCATTACATCACCATAATCCCACTAAAATCCAAAGGCTAATCCATATCATTGTTATAGCGCATTATCTTCATATCATTATTATACTGGTTGGTGGTTGAGCCACCCCTCTGAAAAATATGAGTTAAAGTCAGTTGGGATGATTTTCCATTCCCAACTGAATGGAAAGTCATAAAATTCATGTTCCAAACCACCAACCAGTATATATATATATATCCCATAGATATCCATAGATTATATATATATTATCCTATGGGATTTCTACCATCCATCCATCAAAAATCTTAAAAAAGTACCTCCATGATATCCCGTGTCCCGTGGCATCCCGTGGTGTCCAGGTTGCAACTCATCCAGCAGTGCTGGTCGCTGGCGAACCGCCACGAGGGCGACGGCGAAGTGGACGACGATGGCAATCCCGAGAGCAGCATCGAAAAGTCCGAGAGGTCGCCCAAAAGGTGCCCTGGGATGCCCTGGGATGGCCCCCCAGTGAAATCTTTGGCTTTAAATGCTTTAAATGCCCAGCACAGGTATTTTCCGCATAATCCCTCGTCAACCAAGTGATAAGTCAACCGAATTTAGGCTCACCTTATAGGTTCTGGATGGATTTTCATGACTTCACGGCGTGACATAATGCTGGAATGATGAGAATTGGACTCGGCACAAAGATGGCCCAAAGGGCCGCGAGGTTCAGCTATTTTCATGTTAGCAGTTTATTGTAATTCAGCCAGAATATACGTGATATGTATAGTATACACACGCATATACATACATACATACATACATACATACAGACAGACAGACAGACATACATACATACATACATACATACATATATACATACATACATACATACATATATATATATAATAGATAATTCTGCCAGCCATACACACGCACACCAGTGGAATGGATCATTGTTATATCAATAATATTTAATTACTCGACATTGGAAACCAAATGAATTGATAATCATATATTGTATCAGTGAATAGTCAGCCATCTGTATGGGATGTGGATGACCCCGAACAGCTGGATGGACGATTGATATCGATTGATCCCGGGCCCAGACAAAAGACTCAACAACTCAGTTGCATCAATAGAATTGATAGTCCACGTGTGTACCTCAGGGGTTAAGTTGATTTTAGGGATGATCATAGGTTTTTTCCTCTGCACAGCAACTTTGGGGCGAATCATGGAATGAACCATGGCTCATGGTTATAAGTTATAAACAATCGTTCTCAACCCATCTATTTTTTTGATATTGAGGACACGTTTTTTTTTTTTTCCGTAAGCATTTGACCATGTATAATTATATATACTGTAAATAATTATTTTACCGAGTAACTATTACATATGCAAATGTATATTTGTTTCAGATGTTACTTACATAGCTGAAATCTGGAACTTCGGAAGGGTTGATGTTTGTTTTTCGGTGGGACCCACAAGCTGCAAATACGGCAAAGGAATGGTGGGGTTCGGGGAATCATCCCCAAATGGCCCAACATTTGAGTTTTTATTCAGGTTAGTGAGTTACCTTCTTGGTCATTTAACATAGCCATGGAAAATCACAATTTTTATTACAGTATATAGATAAACCATCTATAAATGGAAAATCCACCCATTTTTAATAGGTAAAACATCGAACAAAATGGGCCATTATCCATGGCTATGTTCAATAAACAGATGGTAGATACTCTAATTCAGCCACATGTTGTTTGGACATGGCCATATATGGCCCAAAAACCCTGTTGCCCTACTGATCTCGTGTGGACATCCCAGAAAAGAGCAGAATAGGCCGTGTAGAAGAACTTCAATTTGCAGATGCCATTTGGGTCTATCCAATTGGTTACCGCAAAAAGATCAGTTAAATGAATTGAACCAGAACATATGATGATCAAGCATGGCATTTGGGGGTACCCTATTTTAGACAACCCCCTGTTCAATCCTTTCTGAAGCTAAGTGCTCCATGGAGCATGTCAACCCGCGCGTTGAGGAACAAGGAGGAGGGACATGAAAAGACAGGCTGGGTTCACCGGTAGCCACTACGGCAATAAGATATGCGGAATAGAAGAGACATAGACTAACCAGACCAAGCAGAAAAACACCAGTTAGTTCATGTTAGTTCCATAAATTGGAAAGTCATGTGGCGAAGCAATTTAAAACCTGCCTTTTTTCGGGGGAGAGAATAGGTGCAGGCTAAGATTGGCCGTGATGTGTCAGAGAGACAGGAGCTCACAGCGACCATGTATGACAGTACAGTTCTTTAGTGTTGGTCACCACTGAGTACTGGGATGCTTACCGGAGTGGTATGATGAGGTTTAGGGATTGGGGGTCCCCAAGAATAGCAGCAAGATGATTATGATTACAAGGTATTAAAAGCCACTTGCAAAGTTCGAATTGCATGCATACCCTCCAGTAACCAAACGTGGCAAGTTAAGATCTCTAGAAATAGATGTGTTTATGAGAAACACACATGTGCAAACGGTGGATTTTCCAGCAATCCATGTTTGATTACCAGAGGGTACATGTATCAAACAGATCATGCAAGTCAAAACTCTCCCATTGCCATAGCTGGATCATATTCCTGGAGATCCTCAACTGACCGCTATTTCAATATTTTCAATTCATCCTGCCACGGCGTCGTATACCGGTTCCGTTCATCAAATTGGGCTCCCGGCGTAGACGGTGTCATGGGCCGCCGCGCCTTCCCTCGGTCGGTGCCATGGGGGTCTGCGTGGCCAAGCCGGCGACGTGCCGAGATGGACCAAGTCCACAAGGCGACGGCCGAAAGAGCCTCGGTGGGGCCAGAGGTTGGTGGGGAGAGCTGGGCCTGGAAGTGAAGTCGAACTTGGAAAGGACAGTGGAGTTTGATGGACTTTGGAACTCTGACTTAATCTGTTTTTGATTCTTTCAGTGATGCTGATAATATGTGACTGATAACTAACTATTCTTCACATCACGCGCTTGAATCTGAACTGACAGCTTGCAGAGGCCATCCGAACTGAATCTGAACTGAGCGATAAATCGCAATTCAGCTCTGAGCGCTGCGACAGGGGATGACAGGGGTTATTGTACCCTTCCCCCTTCACAAGGTTTGTGGGCATTAAAAAAAAAAATGTCTATGAGTCACCAGCCATCATCAGCCCTGAAACTTTTTTGGCCAATTGTCCCTATATTTATTGAGATCCAATGCTACACATTTCTGAAAATGATATCAAGAAAAAATCACCAAACATTCGCCCCCCAAACGATTTTTTATTTCAATCCCCCGAAAAAGTTGTTGAATATCCATTGTGAGGGTAAGTTCAATGTACAAATCACCCCCATTTCATTTTTCCACATGCATTTCCCAGATTTGCGGTTTAGTTGAATAAATGCATGGAAACAACAACAAAAAAAAAACCTAATACTAAGCCACCTAGTTTGATTTTTCCAACTCTTACAGTATCCAGCCAGCTTTTTCCGCATTTTTTGTTGGTCCCCTTAATGGGGATCAGCGGGATCAGCCCCAGGAATTCCATTTCTTCGGATCAGCTGTCCATCTCCTTGGAACGTGCCAAAGCGATGTCCTACAACGCCGCCTCGACGCACGCGCGCTACCACGATGCCAGCGGACGGAAGTTGGATCAGGACGCGTTGTTTGACAATTTTGACAGCTGGAAATATGTGGATTTCCACTGTTCCATCCTTTTAAGGGAGCCCATATATATATATACATACGTATAGATATATTTTTTGATTATATATACATGATACATGTATGTACGATGAATATGTATGTACATATATTATATAATTATGTGAGTGTGTGTGTGTGGGCATGTGCGTATTTTTTGTTATACAGTTAGAGAGAGAGAGAGAGAGACGTGTTTGAACTTTCACAATGTGTATATCATTTCATTGTACATGTCGGTCATATGCATTTTTTTCCTTTCAACACGTCATGTTTGAGGCTCAGTTGATGTGGTTTCAAGGGACTCCCCAAGGGATTCCCCAAGGGATTCCCCAAGGGATTCAGCCAGGACTACGAGGTCTTTCCCAAGAAGGTGCTGGGTGAAGGCTGCAGTGGTTTGGTGGTCATGGCCAAGGGCCGCACGGATGGGCGGCATCTCGGGCCGCGAGACTTTTGTTGCTGATCATCCATACTGCATCATATCAGCAGTGTATTGCCAAGAACTCTATTCTATTATATAGTTATATATATATAGTTTTATTATCAATATAATATATATATATAGATATATGTATATATATATATGAATAATAAATATATATATATGTGTGTGTGTGCATATGCATATAGCATCGATATCATCAATATAACAATTTTGTGTTCAATATATTGAGATGAATTTGATCATGACCGATGCCATTGTGATGCCACTGGAATGATCGAAACCTGGGTTCGAGGAATCATCCCCAAATAGCCGAAAGAGTTTCAGCTTTGCTCAGGTAAGTGAATTGACATAACTCAGATAACATATCATATCACCATACATCATCTTATATCATCATTCTTCATTTGTGGTTACCTCAGAGTGGAAACTGGTTATTGAAAACCAGTTATTTTTGTGAGTCACTGTGTGGTAGTTTCATAGTTTGCTATGGACAATGACCATTTGAATAGATCATCGAACTAAATGGGCCCATGGCTTCCGCAGCAAACTGTTCAATTTTAGACAAGCATCTGTCATATGGGGTTTTCCATAAATATCCATAAATGGGGGTACCCCTAAATCATCCATTCTGATAGGGTTTTCCTTTATAAGTCATCCAGCTATTGGGGTACCCCCATGACTTAGGAAGCCCCCTTTTTTTTGCCATGATGAATTTGTGGTCATTGTTTGCCCAAGGATCAGCACGTGAGTTAATCAGCCGGGGATTTCATATGTTTGCTTTTTATGGTCACCAAAAAGACCTTGCTCCCATGGGAGCATCAGAGGCCAACAAAAAATAACACATGGCCAACAATAAAGATGCCCTGCAAAGAAATGATTCGCTCTATTTGTTTACTTTAAACCTGTGGTCGAGAAACTTTTAGTAGCTCTTTGACCCCCTTTTTTGTGGGGGGAATACGGATGCCACCATAGCTACAACAGCTATAACAGCAGCCTCCATTCAAAACCAAAGAGTTTCATCATTGTTTTTGGATGTTTTTGGTGTGATCTGATCTTCCCATTGGGATGATCATCCCAGTTGGTCACTTTCTGGTAACCCTGGTTTGTTAATAAGTTCCCGTATCCATTTTTCAGCAGCCATCCAACTGGCTAGATTCCAACTTATTTTGGGCTTGTTTTCGCATGTTGGTGTCACCCACCAGGCCTATGGCCTATGTTAAGAAACTGCAAAAATGCTGAGGAAGTATGCCTTGAAGAGGATTCACAAGTTGAAGGTCCAACCAAAGGTCCTGAAGCAACTTACTGCAGAAGTGGATGCTGGGCCGCAACTCCGGGGTCCGGGATAGTTTGGAGTCTTTCTTAAAGCCAGTAATATCAGTAACTACTTAGGAAGGACCATCCCACTTAGTACGTGGTTAATGAACATAGTTATGATCCATTTATAGATGGGACAACCCACTTAGGGGACTTACGATCACCAGGGTTATGCATCACTTCCTCAGTGGGATGATCCTCCAATTTAACGCCAGTGTTTTTTTTTCCGCCAGTGCATCCCAGTAGATTTTTTTCTTTGATGATCTATACAATATTATCTACCCTCTGGTTATTTAACATAGCCATGGAAGCCATGGCCCATAGAAATAGATGGTTTACCTGTGTTTACCTATTAAACATGGGTGGATTTTCCATGGCTAAATAACCAGAGGGTATATCTTCAAGCTACTAAGCCAAGTTATTGTACTAAGTAGGTTCCACAATTTTACTGGGATCCCAAACTGGGTGATGGGTGAGCCGATTTTGAGTCCGATTAGTGAGCTTGGGCAGCCTGGACCTTAAGGATCATGAAGCCATGGCCCATAGAAATAGTGGATTTAGCCATTCATCATGGTGATTTTCCAGTTCGCAAACTGTTAGTTTACCAGAGGGTATATGTATCCCATTAATATCCCATTGAATCATTAACCATCATTAACCATCATTAACCATTATTAACATCAGTACTATCCATTACTATCCATTATTAATCACTAATGATTACTAATCATCATTTAGGGACAAGCGATTTCCTCGGATCGCGAATCTGGGAAGTTCCATGGAGCCCAAATTTATGGCCGCCCTGGGGTCAAAAAGTTATGGTAGCGAGCGGTCATTTGTTGCATGGCATGGTTATAGGTAAACCGTCGAACTATACCCGGCCTGGTAAACAAACAGTTTGCTATTGAACATGGCCCAGTCGAAATAGTTGATTTACCCAGCTACAAAATGGTGATGTTTCATAGTTATGTGAACGTTTACCAGAGGGTAAATGGGCAATTTTTTCTCATCCATGTTCCATTCCATAAGTGCTTCATAGCTATTTGTAGCTGCGGGATGATAAGGATGAATAGTTGGTGATGGACCAGACAGATGTCCGATGTCCAACGGTTGATGTGGAGATTTGTATCAATGGCCATTTCAGAAATTGGAGGTACCTACCATATATAAGGCCTATTTTTCAGGCCTATGTAAGGGAATATCCCTAAAAAATATGGCCTTATATGGTACAGTACCTCCATTTCAGGATCCTGAAATGCCCATTGATTGTATCAAAGATGGATGGCAACCTCCAAATTGGATTTGTGAAGAGGTGCAAAAATCTCTGGACATCTCTGGAAATGATGAAATAGTTACACGATCTTACATGATCTTATATTCAATGGATTGGTTTAAGGGAAATTTTACAGGAAACATGGTTTTTACCATTAAATATAGGGTTTTCCTGTAAATTGTCCCCTAAACCAATCCGTTGATATATGATTTTACACCTGGGATGATTACAAGCCATCAGTGGTTAGATAACTAAAATGCCCGGAGGGACCGAGAGCTTGGCGGTTTTTCTTCAGGAGATCTACTTGATGTTGGATCATCCGTGCCTAGCCAGGGAAGTCAACTGGGCCATGGCTGCAACCTTTGAAAAGGGGAACACATGGAAATATATGATGGTATTTCATGATGGATATGTCATACATATAGATATGTATAATATATACATATATATATATATATATATATCTGTATATATATATGTATGATGGACATATTTCCCCACGGTAAATCTCCCCCATATCAGGTAAACCATTCTTTGCGTTTTATATTCGTAGAATTGGAATAGCCATCTTGGGCTATTGGCTATTGGCTATTTGAATGATTCCAACTCATTCGAATGCTACTTTATCACATATAATATATATGTATGTATATATATATATAACTGGGTAAATTATAACGACCTCACTGCGACCTCACTGGAATCATGGTTAATAAGGGACATCATCCCCAAATGGCCGCAAGATTCAGAAAAGTGAAATATTATAATTTACCCATATATATATACTTCAACCGGATACCCGATGGTGAAACTTGATATATTTTCATTTGGCTATGATAGCTAGTAGTCTTCAGCCATGGTCACTAGATTGCAGTGTACATGGTACGATATGATATTTGCCCATGGGCAACTACTGGAAGAGAACTTGTATGGTCCCCTATTTTGTGAATAGAATGCTCATGATATAGATATATCGCTGCTAGAACTTTTGTATGTCCCATATGCTCCATGTAGAAGAGATTTGTATATAGCTACATTTGCAAGCCTTGCGGGATGGTACTGGAACGGCCTGGGGCCTTAGGAACTACTGAGGTTTTAGTAGGCCCGAAGTCAAATGATCAATTGACCCTGGCTGATTAGTTGTGAAATAGGGGCTTCTACTAGCAAGTTATATATATATATATAATTACTATAGATATTAGTATGAACTGATCCATTCTGGGAGTACCTATCAACCAATTTTCAGTCAAACAGGGAGGGTCCGACGTGTGAGATGTGCCATGGTAGGCACATTGCGGCTCTTCGAGACGTATATGAGACACTTGGACCGTTGACGTCTGGGTTGACGTGTCTGGATGGAAAGTCTCTCCATCTTTCTCTCCATGTCTATGTCAATCTGGTGGTTTGGAACATGACTTTTATGACTTTCCATTCAGTTGGGAATAATACTACCATTTGACTTTCATGTTTTTCAGAGGGGTAGGTATACCACCAACCAGCAATCTTTGAAATCTTTGTATTCACAGATGTTCCCCAACCTAAAGAAAATGCATACTCTTTCCGGAAAAGCATCTAAGATCAGTGTAGATTAGCTACAAGGGCCCTAAATTACTTTCTGAACCGCATTCTGTGCGTGTGTTTCCCTTTTTTGCATTTAATCACTTTACTTCATATAAACTCCGTCAAGGGTAGCAATGGGAAGGGGCCTGGGTCCGAATTGATGGTACCTGGGGAGACCACCATCAGGACCGAGTCCGAGATTGCCCTGCTCACAGAATGCTGCGAAGGCGGCTGGGATGCTGGGCGGCTAGGTGTTGGCCATCAGATTGCGCGGGTATTTGCGCGGGTATCTGCAGATTCAGAAAGTTCTGAGTGTGTTCAGACGTTTCATCAAGTTTCATCCTGACTGGAGACTTGTTTGTGCATCTTTTTTGCGACCCTACTGGCTGGCCTCACCGGAAATTATAGTTCACCCATGTTCACCCTTAAAATGGCCCAAACTAATCCAGTGTTGAAAACGGTTGGTTCCTGATCCCTTTTTCTGTTTGGTTCAACTTTCACTCGGACAAATCCGTATTTTTACAGGAGCCGAGTGACTAGTGCTCCAAATGCCCTCTGCTGCGGTGTTTGGACCATATTTTGGACCAAAATTACCGAAGTTTGGAGCGGGAAAAGTCCTGGGCTTCATGGGAAAATCGACCACCCAGATGGTGAAACCCATGGTTTAACCGCTTAAGCTTTTCCTGTAAAAATAAATAGAAAAAGCACGGAAAAAACACGCCTCGATGGTCCGATTTTCGCCAGGGGGTGAGCTCTATTCCCGTCCACTTGGCTGCAGTCGAGAATTGGATGGTGAAAAAGTGGAATTTACTAAAAAGAAATTGGAACCCGACCCACTGTCAGAGTCATAGTAGCTCAATCTTCAACGGTTTGTTATTTTGTTGAAATTTTGCGTTGATTTGATTTCGGTGGCATTCCAAACTTTCCATGTTCACTAAACTTAAATTTGGACACTAAAAGCCGGTTTTAAGACACCCCCCTATATTATCCGCTGGTTATCCTTGGGTTTACCACTTATTATAGATAGATATTCTATAGATACCTAGATATTGGATAGATACTTACCCATTGATAGTGCTTAGTCCATTCATAAAAATGGAACATATATTGAATGATATCTAGCCATTTTTTGTATACCATGAAGATCCATACATAGTGATTAGTCCATTTATATCCTGGAAGAAGCTGCAAAACAACACCTGTGACCTCCAAAAAGGCAACATTTCCTTAGGGCTCTCGAGCTCGGGCACCTACGCCGAAGCTGATGCGGCGGAAGCCACCCAGCAGATGCTGCTGGCGGTGGGATATTTGCATGCGCATCATGTGACCTGGCGGTGGAGAAGTCATGGGGAACAAAAACCTTGGGAAAAACCATGGGAAAAGCGTGAATTACCCTCTGGTAAACATACAAAAAGCTATTGAAAATGGCCATTTATAGTGATTTTCCATAGCTATGTTAAATTGCCAGAGGGTATGGAAGAATTGGGGGGGAAAAAAAAGGGGGAAAGATGGGAAAAGGGGAACTGGGGAAGTCTTCGAAAGTCCCAGTTCTTTGCACCCTGCAACGAAGTCTGTATGGCAGCGGTCATGCCGTTGAAACATTCACTGAAGAAGGGCATGGGTTATTTTTTGTGGACCCCGTCGTATATGAATCAAATCTGGGCATGGTGAAACATCACTTGGCAAACCTTGAATTTACATATTAATTAAAAATTAATAGTTAAGCATTTAACAATGTTGCTTGTGAATTAGTGATGACAACTTAATTAATGAGTAATATCACTGATATCATATCACTATTATGACAACCAATATTAATTAGTTAGTAATATCCAATTATAGTAGTAATATCCAATAATATCTATGATTAGTTAGTAATATCCAATATGATGTTTACCCTCTGGTTTTTTAACATAGCCATGGAAAATGGCCCATTTATAGATGGTTTACCTATTAAAAATGGTGATTTTCCATGGCTATGTTAAATAACCAAATGGTAATATCTATGAATTATTATGGCATTTAACCATGTTGCTGGGTTGCCATCACTCCAATGCCACCAAGCCATCACTGAGGTGGTCCATCGAGACCTGAAATTAGACCCTTGGCTGCCTTGGCTCGATCCGTAGGACGATCCGTAGGAGTTATGGCTGCTTGTTACCAGAAATCATAAAGGCTGATGTTGATGGTTGATGAAATCTTAGTTAATTATATCATTTATATTAAAAATAATGGCAAAAAAAAGGCTTTTGATGATGGGAAAATCTGGAAACTGGTTCATGTCTAGCATCAACATCATAAACGTGAGAAGATGGTCCTTTTGGATCCATTTGGACGGGTCCCGTTCCACCAGTTCCACTTTGCCGCGACGACTGGCCGTTTTAGGAAAACTTTCTCTACGAAAGCACTGAGCCATCTGCGACACAGTTGCAAAAAATGGGGCACGGGGGGCCATGGGTCCAACCAAAAAAATGGGGGCCATGGGAGAGAACAGCATGGCACAGCCATTTGCTGTGGTGTTGGGGGGCTGGCACCTTCTATCCACAACTTGATGTGATTTCAATGTTCACCGAGTCAATGCTAATTAACGATGTCTCCCATTGAAGAATTCATATGAAATTCCAATCGATTGAAGATGACCACGTCATTTTTCCTCATCATCAATAGGTTCTTCGATATTTGTGATCTGGTTGGTGGGTTGGAACATGGCTTTTATTTTTCCATATATTGGGAATAATCATCCCAACTGAATAATATTTTTCAGAGGGGTTGAAACCACCAACCAGTGATATTTCAGATCCTTCAAGGAATCATGTGAAACATGCCTCAACAGCACTAAACCTGTCTGACAGGGGCAGTTTCTTCCATGGAGGATCATCCCAGGAATCGTAAGTGGTGAAGGTAACTCTGGTGTGAGTTGAAGTCACCTGACTAAAGATAGCCCATTTAGAAATAGATGAACTAAGCCTATTAAACCCCAGAAACACTGACAAACATCCAGATGGTCCTCCAAGTAGTCTAATTTTTTTCACGGCTTATTCCATATATATATATGTGAAATTATTACAACTATCCTTGACTTAAATCACTTAGGATTTTCATATTTCAGAATTCCCTTTTTCGATCCGTTCCGATCGAGGCTTCCCTAAAGCTGATCGACTTTGGCTTTGCCAAGATTTGGGACCCCTCCACGCTGATGCCCCTCAGCTCATTGGGCTGACGCAGGGGCCCGATTTTTTTGTGCACCGAGGAGAGTGGGGTGGAGTTGTGTTCTTCTCATTGATATTTTTTCATTTTTTCATTTTTTGTTTACATTTCTGTTTTATTTATTACATCATATATATATATATGTATATATATATAGTGTATATGAATTATTTATTGTACATAGATACTAGTATTAAAAACGATATACACCTTCACGGTCTTTTGGCATATTCTTTTTGTTTTTGTTTTTTTCCCGGTTGTCAACAAATCAAGTGTTTGATTTTTAATGTGGCTCATATTTTGGTTTGTCCACCAAAATTAGGCCTTTCAACAACAAGAATCCTGGACCTTGAACCCAGAAAAAGAAGGCAACAGAACGGACAATGAAGGCCACAAGAACTCCATAACCCAAGGCAGCAGCCTGAGACCAGGGTCCCTTCAATTCCAACAAACCATCCTTTGACTTTGAGAATGCTCTGTGGACCGCAGCTTAAACATGCGTTCTGTCATGAAAGCAGTCTGGAGACAGCATCCCCATTTCGGTGACCACATATTGGAGAGGTCACCTGGGCGTTTTCTTTTTGCTGAACCAGCAGTTGAACCACAGCGGGGTTGGGCTGGATTATGTTTTTTTGACATTTCTTTCATAATGATCTCAAACCTGCTATGTTTTGTGGTCATGCCATTTATAATATACATATATACGGCTTCAAAAAGATACAGAAAAATTATAACTTTCAATATCTTTCACGATTAGAGCGTCGATTTTATTTCAAGTTTTCATCTTTGCAGTATCTTGCAGTGGCTGAATTGGATCCTGAGGATGGCATCCTGTGGTAGCATCGCATACGTGAGCCCAGATGTTCTCAAGGGTTTCTTGGATTCCCACGGTGCGTGATGTGGTAACTAGTGAACGGATCCGTTAGCTAAGTTGGCTTGTAGGTTAACCACGGTTTTCTTACTGGTGCTTAGCAGGGTGCTGGGGGAATGGGATGATTATTACTAGTGGTTATTAGTTATGGATCATTCCTTCATTCCCTGCTAAGCACCAGTAAGTTTCTTTAGGTGTATCTATAGTTAAGGATAGGATTATAGCCAACTTATAAGTCAAGGGGCACCACCTTGTATGGAATAACTTGCGAAATGGGGACTAGTTTCATTTAGTGGGTAGTGGATCACCATGATCACCATACTAAGAATTGGGATAAGCCACGCAACAGGGGCGGGAGACTTACGATCACCAAGTTGCTCGGCTTATCGACCAGCTACTTTCTTTTTGAGTGCAGGTCAAATGGTCAACCGACAGGTAAAGCATTCGTGTTCCAGAGTTTTTCTGATGCTTTTCTAGGGAAATGATAGATATGATAGCCAGGGGTAAATGTGTCATTCCATCTCGATATATCTCGATAATATGTATGTCTCCAGTTTCCACAACCGTACTTGGGCGGTTGGGCGGGAGCAACCCAATGGTGATCTTTCTGGGGGAAACAACGTACTCGTAACTCATGACCCCTCATCTGATAAAGATATGGGGATAAAACCATGATACGATATGCTACGTGCTACGTGTTTTTTGTTTTTTTTTGGGGGGGGCTATTTTAAGCTTGGCCAGAGAAATGGCCAGAGAAGTGGCAGGTGAATGCTCAAGTATCACCAAGTATCACCACGACCTTCGAAGTGAGGTGAGGGTTACACCAACAAATGCGACTTGTGGAGCCTCGGTGTGATCGTTTTCATGCTCCTGGTACCTTGGAAGAACTCTGCCGTGCCTGGCAGTTGAGCCCCAGTTATGATTCGTGAACGGTGGTGGAGAATTTGGTAAGTGAACTAGGGCAATTAACATTAATTAACTATGATTTCTAGTAAACATAGTTGTAGTGAATTGAGTTTATGAGTAAACCTCTGGGGAGATCCCAGCTTGTCGTGACAGCCGGGGTGCCATGAAGCAATACAAAAAAACTGCTGGGCGGTGATTCGGGGATATTCGGGCCTCAAATGACAGACGGTCAGGAACTGAAAATTCAGGGGAATAGCACCAAAAGTCGATTGTTAATCATCCAAAAATCCCCATTTAAACAGCCATAAGTTGGTGGATGTATCATCCTCTCCCCCATTTAAACAGCATTAATTAAACAACCATAAGTTGGTGGATGTTGGTGGTACAGTGGTCATTTTCAAACACACACAACCTCACAGGGCCAAAAAAATGGGAATCCCAAGGGGTCCAGCCATGTTTCAAACCCGACCTTAGGTGGGGTTGATAGACTTGATAGCCCTGGCATGATAGCTAAGTTGACGCAAATCACTTGGTGAATAGGAATGATGTTTGTGGGATATAACATGATCTAACTCTTGTTATTCATGGGGGTTGTAAACCAACAAACATGTCACTGTCTGGGGCCCACCTTCTACAATGTTAGTGCAGCAATAGTGAACCATCCCCAATTTTACCATGATAAATGGCTGGGACTCCAACAGTTTCAACAATTCCAACAATCAAAACATGGCAGGTGAGTTAGTGCTTGAACTACTAACAGTAGTATTCTTCGGGCTGCCCTCCTATGACTGGTTGTTGGCAGGTTGGATATCCGCCTTTTCATGGATCTGAGAAGGCTGGCTGGGGCATGAGCCCGAGAAGGGCCCACTATAACCAATAACCACCAGTTGCTACCCACAAAGAAATGAATTCATACATAATCATACATACATAAATACATATATAGAAATATAATAGAAATACATAAATATATACATTTAAATATATATATATATATATACATTATTTATATGGATATATATACCGAACAAAATATACTTGTTGGCTTATTCTTCAGATTCTTGATGCTCGATTTCCACGCGTCCTGATGGTCAAACTGGTCAACCGCAGATGCCACTAGTGATGCTTATTCTGCAAAGCTAAGAAAACCAGTGGCACCACTTCAATTGCAGTTGGCAAATCCATTGACATTCACGGTCCGAATCCCACATATTTTGCTTGTTGATTGGTTCAATTCCCACATATTTAAGGCTGTTGATGAATTCATATTAAATCCATGTTTGCTCCTCATCTCTTTGGTTGGTCATATATGGTCATATCATATCCAAAAATCATCAAAAATCCCAGGATTGGATTGATTTTTTTAAGGGACGATTTACAGGAACCGAACCAAGATCTTCGAACAAAAACAATGGGTAATGGAAGATGTTTTCAAGAACACCAGTTTGTGGTTTCAAATATGAGGACTATATAGGACTATGGATGGTAATGGGGGTATCCCCAAATCATGAAAATTTCAGATCAGTTTAGTGGTTATAAACCATCCATCTATTGGAGTAGCCACATTTGAACCGTAGAGAGTGGTCCCAGGGTGGTCCCCAATGGCGAGATCACCATGATCTCCCACCATGTTATTATCCCCACTAGATCAAAGTCCATAATCATATCCCATAGATATCCATCAATTCCCTTTATATTTCTATGATGGTCCCATAAATATCCATAAATATCCATAAATATCCATAAATATCCATAAATATCAATCATGAATAACACCATTTATGATATTCATGGTCTCATTAAAATCAACGTTTTGGCTGGCAGGACATGCGCTCCAACATCCTTTGCGCCAACGTCGATTGGAGCCATAAGAGTCGGTGGCGGAAGGCTGGTTGGATCCACTGATGGCTTGCGAAATCCTGCAGCACTTTGTGGAGCTGGAGGAATCGGTGATTTTTTGGGACTTCCATAGTGATTCAATATGATTCAATGGTATTTGAATGGACTTTTGTAGTGATTTAACGGGATTTTATAGTGATTTAATGGAATTTTATAGTGATTTAATGAAATTTTATAGTGACTTAATGGGATTTTATAGTGATTTAGTGGACTTTTATAGTGATTTAATGGAATTTATAGTGACTTAATGGGATTTTATAGTGATTTAATGGAATTTTATAGTGACTTAATGGAATTTTATAATGATTCAATGGGATATTCACGGGATATACCCTCTGGTAAACTGACAGTTTGCTATGGAAGCCATGGCCCATTTAGTTCGATGGTTTACCTATTAAAACTTGTGATATTCTACAGCTATGTTAAATAAATTACCAGAGGGTAACCATAGCTTTGGGAGATTTTCGGAGCTCTGTATCTATGTATATATCATAATTAAACACGGTGTATGTATGTGGTGTATCTATATATATATACACCAATATCCCACTTAAAAGCTTCGTTCACGCTAGAACATGACTCGTATGGAAACGCGTCAGCCGGTGAGAACTTTCAATCGTAAGTATTTTTTCGGCAAATGCTGGTCCGAGGATGCTGACATGCCCAGCATTCAATGTGGGGAGGTTCACTGGTAGCCTCTGGTAATTTTGCACGAGGCTATTGTTAAGCCATGGCACCTTGATGGATGACCTATAAATGGTGACTTTCCATAGCAAAGTGTGACAAATTACTATAAATGAATCGATGGTCACTTCTCCCGTAGTTTAACTAGGGCCTGTTTGGGCTAAATATACTTGTGCCATGGGTAATTTGGGCTACTTGCAGTGGATGCTCACTGTCTCGCCACACCCTTAACATTAGTAAGAGAGATATACTAACACCCTCCCCCTCATATTAAATACACCCCTAGGCTAGACAGGCCCGTATGGGACATATTTACTAGTAGGGGGATTGATTATTTAGATGATTGGTTCTTTTTCTCTGGGTCAAACTTGGATTCCCCTTGACAAACTGAACATGCACAAAAATGGGTATCAATTTGTCTTACCTCTTTTTTCGAGGGAAGGATGCTGCATCTGTTTTCTTATTCTTCAGTATTGGGATCCGGTAAGATATATCCAGGGTACCCTAGTGGTACCCTGCTAGTTGACCAATTGACCCATACATGCCCATAGCCATAGCTATTTTGGCACCCAAACTATCCATTGGTTCCAAGAGGACACAACTTGACCAGGTCAAGAAGGCTCCAAGATTAGCTGGATCTATGGCAATGTTTGCATATTTAGTGCAGTAAAATGGGAATATCCATGAATATCCCAGATAGACCATGGGGATATCATGTTTAAGCTTTTAATCTTAGCTACCAGTCAAAGATTTTTAGTGAAAACACACATTGTCTTGCAGGGACTCGTTCAAGATTGCTCATGTTCTTGACATGCTCGCGGATATTTTACCCGTGCACAACTAGGGAAATTGATCTTGACCTGGAACAATGTTTTCCCAAGCGCCATTTGTCACATTTGTCATGGATGGATTCTGAGCCCTGGCATAGGGATCTTTTCGGCTCCATGTCAATTTCTGATTGCTGTGGAAAATTACTTAAATGTGCACCGATTGGTGATCGTTGGTCGTTTTCCCATTGGTCCATTAAGGGAAAGGGGGAATCGATTCAGGGAATAGCCAGCTTCATCCAAGATGGTGCAGGTGTCAGAGGATGCCGTGGACTTCGTGAAGTGCCCCTTCGGGGCGGGTGGTTTGTGTTTTTTTGAAGCCTTGGATCATTGATAGTGTGGGAAACCCAATAAAAAAACATCCCCAAGTCATCACCATAGATGGGTGGTATGAGCCATCCCCAAATGCTGGGTTTATGGCATTGGGTTGCCCACATTCAAAAAAGTGTGGTTAGGTAGTTCTACCCTGGGTTTGTTGAAGGTGATTGTTTATTTTCCCAATGGGAAATTCACCATTTGGGGGACCCGATAGGGAATATATGTTTTGTATTGTTGTATTTGTTTGGACCTCCTTAAGCAAATTCAAGTATAAGTGTTCAATGACCACGTTAAAAGTGTTCTAGCAATTAATTTCATTTAAGTTGTACCGCGTGTATAGTGTGTGTGTTTGTGTGTATGTATGTGTGCATGGGTATGCCAATTTCTTGAGGTTTACACTTATTAAGACATTACTTGGAATGTGGTATCACTAGGGATCATTAGGTATAAATGTTCAATGACCCGCATCGACGTTGCTTTTAGGTTGCACTATTATCTATACTGTAGTCATCAAGCGTACCTAAATTTACCTTTTAGGTGGTCTTATACGCCTGAATAAATGCGTGGTGTTTCTTGCCTTTTTACCGCTTTGTATAGACGCAGATGTTGGCTGACATTTAGGGAACCATCAAATCTGCAATGGGTGTGGATGCTTGGGGATGTCTTGACCGCGGGGGAAAACTGTCCTGTTGTTCACGCCTCTGGTTTTGTTTCTTGCCCGAATTTCCTGGGGATATTCAACCGATATCCAGGCCATTGGTCCGAATCATGGTTGCCTTGGATGTTTTGAAAGATTTGATCATTATGTATTATGATGTATTATGTACTATATTTGATCTAATGTAATTACTAGAACGAGGTTCTCTTATAGTATAGCTTCTCTAGATATATTATAACAAGTCCCATTTATTTAGTTATTCATTGTTGGTGTCTTTTTTAGGTTGCTATATCCTCCAACCACCAAGAATTGTGAAAAGCGTCCCCTGCAGGTGTCTTTTGGTGAGGGATCCGCTTCAACGAATGGACGTAGGCCCTACGACGCCGTGCATCGATGCGGGAAGCGTCCCAACATGGCATTCGACTTGTTTATTCACTTGGAAATGACTTGGAAGATGACTTAAGATCATGGTTTCTTAGAAAATGACTTAGGAATTAGTATTCTCAGAAATGACTTAGAAAATGATTTAGTAAGTGACTTAATAGTGGCAATTGGACTTAGAAATGAATTAAACAACTATGGTTTCTTCAAAAAAAACTCTGAACACCATTGGAGTATATTCTCTCCACATGGACCCAAACATGACGATGATCTTTCACCAATCTACCGGTCACACTTTGATCTTCGTGAAAGATGGTTCACGTTTAAATTTTAAGCTACCAAGCACAAAGGTCATCTCTTCTTTACATGAACAATGATAAATATAATATATATATACATATGCATATGTATGTATATATATATACATTTGTATGTATACTCCCTACTGATGAGTTAGGACTTAGATCTTCGCTATGTCCTATTTCACTGGTACGTAGCATATGTATATATATATATATACACATGTATGTATGCATTTTTATAATTATCATTATTATTTACACACTATATCTATTTCCATTGTGTTGATTTGTTCCTTAGAACTTCATACAAGGTGGTGCCCCCCCAGTTATAAGTTGGTTTATAGTCCCATTAACTATAGATATATCTACCATAAATCCTAGTTATTAGAGTTATGAACTAATTTAGCTATCTTGGGGGCACCACATTGTAACCTATAGGAAGATGACTCACACACCACGCAAGGCCCGGCACCGCCGGCACCGCTGCAGGCGAAGCCTTGTCACATCGCTGGATCAAAGCTCGACGCCTCGATCCAACAACCTGTGGGATATCATGGAGGTATTTTTTAAGATTTTTGATGATGGAAGGTAGAAATCCCATAGGATGTATATATATATATAGTCTATGGATATCTATGGGATACATATATATATACTGGTTGGTGGTTTGGAACATGACTGGATTATGACTTTCCATTCAGTTGGGAATTTCATCATCCCAACTGACACGAACTCCATCATTTTTCAGAGGGGTGGCCCAACCACCAACCAGTATAACAATGATATGAAGATAATGCACTATAGCAATGATATGGATTAGCCTTTGGATTTTAGTAGGATTGTGGTGATCTAATGGGATACTACTGGGATATATCCTCTGGTAAACGTTTACATAACTATGGAAATCACCATGCTATTAATGGGTAAATCAACTAGTTCTATTACGATTTTCAAAGCAAACTGTTAGTTTACCAGAGGGTAATAAGAACATATGAACACCCATATGGGGATCATGGACTATGGCAATGATCTTGAAGATACTGTAATAAAATATGAAAAATAGTATAATTCATTATATAATACTATATAACAAGATGCATTGCCTGGATTTTTTTAGTGTGTCCATGAATTTCGGATCCGATTTTCCATGATTTTCCCAAGTTGGATATCCCACCATGGCCATGGGAAATCGGCCAACTTGCCAACCCTTCAGCAATGGTCATGGGGAAGTTCAAAGCCAGTTTCCTTCGGAACTTCGGTCCAAAGTTATATGGAAAAAAACATCAAAAACTGAGGACACACAGCCGGCAGACCTGTCTTGGACAAGGCTACTAAGGGGGGGAGCGGAGCTGGGTGGAGACCATGATGATCATGGGATTTTCAGAGCGCGAATTGCCCCTCCGGTGATTTCTTGCAGAAAGTCGTGCTTTGCTTGCAGAATTCATGGGAAAATCATCTAGAAATGGAGGTTCCAGCTGGGAAAATCATCCAAAATACCCGCTGGTAAACTAACATAGCTATGGAAAATGGCCCATTTATAGATGGTTTACCTATCAAAGATGGTGATTTTCTATAGCTATGTTAAATTACCAGAGGGTAATGGGGAATATGGCTGTATTGCGGTCAGGTCATTTGCTTTTTAGTGAACGCGAGATGGAAAATCACCAGTTTTCATAGACAAATCATCCAAAAAGATGCCATTAAAATTGCGATACCGTAGCGCGAAAATATACAAAGCCCCTCTTAAAATGTGGGTCATTTTGATGTTAGATATGTGTTAGATCAATCACGTCCAAATGTCAATGTTGTTTTGAGTGAAACTGCAGCATCCCCCTGGGTGAAATCTATCATTTCCGTAAACATCACCTAAACCCCCAGTGAAAATCGCACTAATGTCCCATCATTTCCCCATATTTCTATCCTGAACTGCCCATTTTTCCCGGGATTTTGGAGTGGATTTTCCCAGCTTCCCACCTTGCGTCCCACAGGATGCTCTGCGCTCCCTGCGGCACTACGCGGACACCTCGCGGGCGCGCCGCGCGGTGTTGCAGCTGCTGGCGCAAGAGCTGGCGCCCGAAGAGACCAAAGAGCTTCGGGCGCCTTGGTCGAGAGATGAAGTGGTGGTTGGATTCAAATGGCTGATACATATGATGGGTGGTTGATTTTTCATGATGCTTATGTCAACTATGAATTCTTATATGTCAAGCGTCAAGATGTTGTGAATTTGTTGTTTCTAACTTTACTTGAAGGTTGAGATAATGTTATAACTTGTATATAATTGATATTAATTAATGGTTATATGATTGTTGATATCATGGGAATATCATCTGATATGTTCGTATATAATGAGTACTGTACAGAGTCAATATAGTGCACGGAACTTATTGTGATAAGATGATTGATGTATCAAACCCAATGCCATATAAAATGGTAGATCATGATAGATGATTACCCTCTGGTAAATTAACATAGACCCTGAAAATCACCAATTTTTAGTGGAAACTAATCTTCCAAACCCTGTCTGGCAGGGTCTATGTTAATTTACTGGAGGGTAATAATGGGATAGAGCTATCAGATATATCAGGATATACCATCTGGTTATTTAACGTAGCTATTGAAAATCACCATTATTAATAGGTAAACCATCGAACTAAATGGGCCATGGCTTCCATGGCTATGTTAAATAGCCAGAGGGTAATTGATAAATTCACTTTACCCCTGAGGTTTATGACATTGATGCCCCTATGACGATGATGTAAAATCGCTTCCCATGAAATCCCCTATGACTGGGCATTTTCTTAGCCATGTTTAATAAAGTATGCCTGAAAGTGTTATTTACATGTACTGAATCAGTACCGGACTAAGAAGTCCGGCGAGAAGACCTCCGTGAGTACGATTCGTAACGTACCAGCAAAAACCCTAAAAGACACACAAAGACCTGTAAGGTGCGTAGAACATCGTGCAAAATCTTGAGAAATTGTGAGCATTGTTTTTCAAGGTTGTTGAAGCTTGACTGCCATTCAGTAGAGTGATTGGTCAAAGCGCGCTAAAGTTGTTCCTTCCGTAAAACACTCTGCGGCAAGACACTTGGCATGTCCATAATTTTCTTGGCCGTTTGAAACACTCCGCATTTCTTGGCATTTCTATATGTATATATATATATATTATGTGTGATTATATATGCGCATAATCCTTTTCAGTTTGCAAGTGGCTTAAGATTTTTGAGATTTTTTGAGGCTCTTGGGACTTTCAGGAAAACATCATATCCCATTTAATATCCCATTAAATCATATGAAATCACTATAGAAACCACCTTTTTGCACCATGGCCGCCCCATGGCTTTCCTGCCCGCTTTCCCATGGATTTCCCACGGAAAAGGACACGTTCTTGGCATTGGACTCCACTGGTGAAGGCACCATCAGTTTGTCGGTGCCTTGGCTGGGGCCTTTCTTGATGTGGCTTTGTCTGAAAATGTTGGGTTAATCTTCCCAATGAAATAGCCATTTAAAAACGGGATAATGATCAGCAAAACCATTGGGTAAAAAGGGGTACACAACATTTTCAGACACACCCATGTGAAAGAGAAAATGGGGATACCACGAACGATGGGCCAGGAATCGCGACACAATTTTTCTCCTATTTTTCACCCATCCACTCCAACCAGAAACAGAGATGTGTCATGACTTTATTGCCCGTGGCCATTTATAGCCTCTGGTAATTTCACATATGGAGACACCATTCTTAGCAGGTAAACCATCATTATAATCGAATATCATCGAACTAAATGGCCATGGATTCCAAAGTTTTCCACAATTTTCCAGTTTTCCATAGTAGTTTTCCATCGTTTTCCAGAATTTTCCTGGAGTACTATCTTTCACTTCCTCTTCTGCCAGGAACTAAAGCGCGCCATCCGCGGCGAGGACGAGGCGGGCGAGACGGGCGGCACGGCCTCCGGCGCTGTCTCCGGAGCCTCCACCCCCAAGTCGCCGCGCACGCCGGCGGCGCGGCTGCGACGGGCCAAGTCCGTGCCTCGGGCATCGCCATGGCGGTTTTTTTTGGGCCTGGCGGGGCTGGAGAACATGAAGAGTCCCTTAAATGCTCCATGTATAGTATGAATTTTCCCTACGAAACTGGCTGATTTATGTAATCTTATAGGTAGATATTCCAGCACCATGGAGCATATGGGATTGGTAAAGTAGTTGCACGAATTGGAGGGAAATTGATAGAATACGATGTATATTGATCCAAGAAGATAGTGATGGACCACTTTATAAGCACGATGATATATCATATAATCCAAATTTTGGTGATAGACATATGATAGACCTCTTAGCCTTCTCCAATCAACCATGGTTTGCTGGAAAATCCTCAGCGATAAAGATGATTTTCCCAGCTAGAAACCTCCATTTGTATAGGGGATTTGAACACTGCCAATGATTACGGCAAGTGACAATCCAAAAAAAGTGATAAACCACATATTCAACGGCCTGCACTGGATTCTTCTCACCTTCTCTTGTGGCCCGTTCTTGCGTTGCAGGGCCTGTTTGGGTTTTCCAGGTGGAGTATTTTTCTCAGATGTTTGAATCGTCAGCCGTTTTGCACGACGGAATCTTTGTAAGCTGGGATGTGTTGAGATGTTCCGCCACTTGTGTCATAACTGTTGGAATATTCACTCCATCCTGGTCGTGGTTACAATTAATCATAGGAAAGTTATAGCCAGTTTTTGGTGATTTTTATTTGTGACTCCTCACAAACGTATCTCAGGTGGCCAGGCAGCAACCCATATCAATCCTTGTAAATCCATGTCGAATATATGTAAATATGTTTTTTTTTTTTTAAAAAATATTATATATATATATAAAGGAATAGCACTTGATCTTGGGCCAAGAGCATTTGATTTGGGGTCCCAATTTTGGCTAGCATTATTGTATATATTTGTAGTGTCCATTGAGTTGGGGACCTAAACTTGTATAGTATACATTGACTTCTTGGGGACCTATAAGTGTTAAACCTATCTGACGATCTATTATTACTATTCTACATATTTGTAAATATCTGTGATGCCCATTGAGTTTGGGGCCTAAATATTCCTTTGATATGGTGTATGTTGACTTCTTGGTGGCGTACTATTGCTTGGCAAGGACCCCTGAAGTCTTGATCCCAAATCTAATGCAAGCAGAACAGGTGATCTTGTAGATCTCCATGTCCAAAAAATGGATGTTGACTTCTGCAAGTTTCAATTGAAACTTTCCTAAATCCTAGGTTTGCTGAGCATGTCGTAGATCTCAGCCTGTGATTTTCAGCA
>Ga0126342_10003138_pt1 | contig 26991 bp, 21 predicted proteins | sample Cyp1metagenome_FD_92528 | JGI IMG/M metagenome (GOLD analysis project Ga0126342, IMG submission 92528) | Coral microbial communities from Lord Howe Island, Old Settlement Bay, Australia - Cyphastrea 1 metagenome | ecosystem: Host-associated > Invertebrates > Cnidaria > Coral ...
AAAAAGAGGTATCGCTACACAAGGCCCCCTATCGCTACACACAGTAAATCACATGTTTTGAGTAGTGATGGCGGATCGTAATTGAAGCCTTTCATAGCGTCTTTTGACCATTGCACATATGGAATTTCATAGGTTTTGATTCTCGATCAGCATCATCCCGAGGAACTGCGGGGAACTCATGTAGACTGGGGCCCTTCATGTTCAAAAGATTCCCATGGCCATGATCTCTTGATCAATCGGAAAACACTCATATATCAAATCAACATCGATTTAGATTCACTGATATTTACCCTCCGGTTATTTAACATAGCCATGGAAAATGGCCCATTTATAGATGGTTTACCTACTAAAAATGGGTGGATTTTCCATGGCGAACTGTTAGTCATAACCAGATGTTAGGTTCCAACTCGTGTCTGCTTCACAGCCATCCGCGCAGGTCCTTGTGGTCTTTTCCTTCTCCATGTAGATTGCCTTGGTGCAAACAATCGTGAAATGACCTGGAAAGAAAATTGAAACACAAACATCATAAATTTTCTCATCATTTCTCCATGAAATGCCCCACTTCACAATGCTTCACAAAGCTCACCATCCCAGGTGTCCGCCCCGTCTGCGAAAAAAACGAGTTGCAGGTCACTTCCATCAATCGACCACGGGAGTCGTTGAGGGCGGCCTCAGGCCCAATGCGCACTGGCTTCGCAGAAATCTACAGGACTGGATTTCGACAAGCAGATGGTGGGTACTCTCTGGTAATTTAACATAGCTATTGAAAATGACCATTTATAGTGGATTTTCCCATTAATCATGGTGATTTTCCATAGCTATGTTAAATTACCAGAGGGTATAAAGTGTAGAGCTTCCCTTTCACCAATTCCTGGGAAGTCCTGCGATGATTTCAGTGAAGACTTTCAGGAAATGATGGGTTGTTGACATGTTTTTACTCACCCAAATTGGGTGTTCCCTGCCATTGTTTCGCATGAACATCCTAGAACCCAATTTTTTTCGAGAACACTGCCTGAAGTCACAATCCTTTGGTCATAGTCAAAAACGGACGTCCCTTCCCTTTTTCCTGGTGTTCGATCGTCCACTTCTACGGTGCAAACTGTTCCACTTTCCACCATACACCTACCTGCTTTGATGCCAGCAAGAACTGGTTGTGGGGCTCAAAGCTCTTTAGAACTTTAGATTTGGAGAGGCTATATGAAATTTGCTCCGGTTCATGTTGTTGCACGTTTGGGTCTTAGACGGACGGTCAAATCCTTCAGCTGTGGACATATGCGTGGTCAACACAGATGAATAGTCGACTTGCCGTATCATCTTTTGACATGAAGTTCCTTTCCAAACGCTGCATGTCTTGGCGATGCTGGAATGGGTATATCGATGATAAACGTCAGTCAAACTTCTTCGACAATGTCGCCTCAAATTCACCACCGTCACCATCACCATCACCACCACCACCATCAATTTGGGCAGCCTCATCTTTGCATGGTACAATAAAGTATAGTAATCCCTTCCCCTTAATATCAACTCCATTCAAAAAAGCCTTCGGACCCCCCTGGTTTATTTTCATTTTGGCGGTCCTTATTGAATCCTTCTTGGTGGTATGTATAATAAGTATAAATATATAATACCAATGAAGGATAACAATACCAATATCAAATGAAGGATACTATAATTATATCAAAAGGTATGAACCCTTTTGTGGTATTTAATAATTCTTTGCCAATGTATCCACAGAAGCTACCACATCCTACGACCCAACAGCGGGTCCCTCCGGTCCCTAGTCTCTGAGGCTCCAAGACTTCCCAATGCTCCTCCAAAGCCACGCGTTTCCGATGCATCTTTCCTGCCTCGGGGCCGGGGAAGTGCTGGAAACAAATCAAAAAGCAGACTGGAAAGTGCATCGACTGGAAATGTTGCGATTGATGTCGGTCCTGGTGTTGGTGTTGATGTTGTAGTCCTTTTTTGTTATATTTATCGATAATAGTAGAACTATGATTACTAGTGTTAATATCCACTATCATATATTACTATCATTATTAATGGTTATTAATTGTTATTAATGGTTATCAATGGTTTTTAATGGTGATTAATGGATATTAATGGTTATTATGTTTTTTTTTTTCAATGGTTATTAATGGTTATTAATGGTTATTAATGGATATTAATGGATATGAATGGTTATTAATGGATATTAATGGATATTAATGGTTATTAATGGTTTCAATGGTTATTAATGCTTTTCAATGGTTATGAATGGATATTAATGGTTATTAATGGATACTAATCCCAAACAATCGAATGGATAACCAAAGGATATTCACCCACAAAAAAGAGAACAAAAACATGAAGCCAATGATTGTGATCTTTGGACATTGGAGATCAGCTATATTAGCTATATCTATATGGGCAAATTACAATAATTAATCCACTAATCTGAATATAAGGCTATCGTGGGATAATTCCCCTTACACAGTACTGACCATCTTCGGACGGTTTCAAACACCACCATTGCCACCCGCCAGGATCAAGCAAGGAACCTCACAAAACTCACCTATTGACCCATGGGCCATGGGCTTAACATCATCTGAACCCCACAGTGTAGGACACCCTTCGATTTTTTTTTCGGGTGAATATGAGGTCTGTCAAAAAGTAGATTACCCCAAAAATCCGATGGTTTATGATCATTTCACAACATACACCCCATTTTCAATTTTCAACCAAATCCAAGTAGGAAGCCAAACAAGCACAAGTGCATCACTTTACCACTTGAGGTAAATCACAACTTGAACAGCGCGGTGCTGTTTTTTTTCCCATTTTGGTATAGGTTTACCACATTATTCCTGCTTTCATGTGGTTGGGAAACTCTGATTGTAACTCCAACTGGCTCCCCAATTTGGGAATATGGATGCCCATAGATGCCATAGCTTCTTTGCTCGATCCATTCGCTACTGGATAGTCTATCACCACCCATCTTATTCACGTTCAATCGATCGGTTCCCAGGCGTTGTGCGCAGCAAAATCCGCTGCAGTGCGAGTGCTGACATGACACACCTCGCACCTGCCGCCCCAAACAGCTGTGCAGCTGTCAAAAACGTTGACCCCCCAAAAAAGGATGGTTTCCTCTCCAAGCATACAACAAAACTATATTGACAGATCCATGGTTTCCGTGCGATCCATGCGAGTTGGAGGGATCTGGAGGGTAAGATTCAAACTTGAAGAAACATATGACCAACATACACCAAAATGGTGTGTTTCCATTGATGACCCAAGCATTTTTCACCCATACCCAACTCACCTTTTTCTTGAAAGCTCCTGTGGGACCTACCAACGTTTTAGCCAACGTTTGCCCTTGTCCAAACTCACCCAGTCATGGCCTGAAATCAAAGGGACCTTGTAGGACACCGGGGCTGCAGCAATACCTGGGAGGATTTTCAACGATTTTCGGCTCGGCGCTGGCCCGAAAGGGGCCCAAAGATGTCCTTCCAAAAAGTACTTCAAATGGCTGGTTTCATGGTGGAAAATGGCTGGTTTCACGGTGGAAAATGGTTCATGTGGTAAACCAGGAAATCATTCCCAAAATCAGCATAAATGGGCGGTATATGCATGCCCAAAAGGAAGGTTCATTATTGGGTTGCCCACATCCCACCAAGGTCTACTGACCCAGCTGCTTTGTGGAACAGCCAGCCTTTGGTCAACCGACCCAACCAATCTGTTTGCGACAAAAATCGATGGCTCACAGCCATCAATACCACATAAAACCCATCATAACACCCACCATAAAACCCATTATTTATTTGGGTAAATTATAATATTTCACTCACCTGAATTGAGGCCATTTGGGGATGATTTCCCTTATTAACCATGATTCCAGGTTTCGGTTGCAGTGAGGTCGTTATCATTTACCCAGATTTATCAACATGTTGAAGAGTGACATCCACCGCTCTTAGTTGCTGAATCCACCACAGGGTGTCATGGCCTTTAGCCAACCATATCCTATAAATATCACCGTGATTCTGGACCTCTCGGTAGTTCATATACCCAGCTGAACCAATATAGAATACCCCTATCCCATCTCATTCTATTAGTTGGTTGAAAACGGTTCCCGTACTATGGGTTACCTTTGGTAATCTCCTAAATAACTTTGGTAATCTCCAATAACTTTGGTAGTATAACTCCCAAGAATAACCAATCAACCAGGGACATTCGGATATCCCATGAAATCAGTAAGTTCCACGGATCATCCAGCCCCTCGCCGGGTCCAGTTCACTTCCAAGAGGAGGCAGCTGCTTCGATGGCATGCCTCCCATTCTTCAAGGGGTGTTGACAATTCTAGACATTACATAAATATGTGTTTCTTTTCAATGTCTAGAGTCTAGAGTCTAGAAATTTCTAGAAATAAGGTGTTTCATTTTTTTTTTTCAAAAGTTTAAGGAATCATGTTCGGATATGTTTGGAATCATTGGAGGAGGCTTGAACTCACCATCTCTCAGGTGAACAGTCATCCCATTGTTCACATACCCAAGGAGACGATGCCCAGTGAAATGTTTGTTGGTTTATTCACCCCATGATCTGCTTCGATATCTCTACCATACACCCAACCCTTACACTACAGTAATTGGTTTATTATAACTTTTTATAAATCAACTTAGCTATCACAAATCCACTATAAATCCCAATTTTTTGTGGGTTAAATTCCTATGTTTGTATCGTTGGGGGGCCACCTCCCCGATAGGAGCTGGCCTGAAGGTGCTACTCTCCCGGTGCACATAGAGAAAAATCACCGCATCGGTTGGTTTCACCGAGGCATCTGCGTGGTGGGCGAACATGGTCAAACTCGATGAATCAATGTTAGTATCTATATCATATCACATATATATATAAATATATGTTATACATTTAATTGAACATATGTAAATTATACTATATACTATACACACGTGTTATATTATGCATATAATTATATATATATATATATATCTTATTATGTACGCAAAGGTTCATACTATTTCAAATGGTTTTCTCTGTGGCCTCTATAGGATTGTGACAGTCCATGATTGCATCACGAGGTTCCCAACGGCTTCCAGCACACTGAACCTCTAAATGACGCTTCCATGAGCTGTTTGAAGAACCAAACATTACTAATGTGGTAAACCCAGGGCCATAAACCTACCATTTGCGGATGGCCCTTACCACCCATTTATGGTAAGATTGGGGATGGTTTATTGTTGTATTTACTGCATTACTTACGCATTGGGGTATTTGAGTCATTTTAGGGGTGCAGCAAACACAGCGATGAAGCCCATACCTGATCTCACCAATTGTGCATTTGTTTATTCAAAAGACCTTCAAACATTGGGCTTCATTTGTGGCTTTGCCGCAAATATCAAGATATATCAAGATATATAGATACATGATTGTGTTTCGTTGTTTAATCACGCTGTTCAAAGATACAACGTATGGCATGGTATCTATAGCAGCTAAGTGCCATTACCCATGTTTAGCGGCAACCGAAAAACTCGCTGCTGAACCTCGATTCACATTGCATGGCCCGCAGTACAGGGACGGATACTCGGTGTACCTGGGGGACTGAAGTTCCCCGAAACTGGCCCGAAACCATGCCCAAATGTTGGGGTGTGGTTGAGATGAACGGGAAAAGGGACTGCAATAAATAACTACCTTGAAATATGTTTTTGTTTTTGTTTTTTTTGTTTCTCTCTCTCGCTCTCTCTATCTTTCCATTCTAGATTTAATATCTATCCATTGTGTCTATATACTCCAATCTAAACTAATCTGACTAGATATATATATATACTGTATATTATATTTAATGATATTTAATGTGTGTATATTATTGTATATTAATTATATACATGAATCATACAGAACATGTAATACAAAGGTAATACACAAATGTGCGCAGTCAATATATATATATGTACATGTATGCAATATGTATGATATGATGAAACTTATATCACCCAAAAGAAAAAACTCGGTAACCGTAATTTGAGCCAAGGGAACATCAGCTAGTTACTTGCCCGCTTAATGATTCATGATGATTCTCATTGGACGTAGCGGCGTAGCCTTTTTGTCAAAGCCATATTTCCCAAGAGAAAGGATACCCCAAAGCCATTTATCATCAGTTTCCTACAATGTGAGGCCCCCCAGTGATGTTAGTTGATTTATAATTATAAGCCCCAGTAACTAGTTCGTTATTTGCGTACCATAAACCAGTTCGTGACATTGGAGTTATGTAGGCACCAACTGAACGCGTTCTCGTGGCCGGGGGCCCTGATCGATGTCAGGATGTGATGTCTCCAAGGTACTTCCAGGGTAGAGCACCCAAACAAAAAAGTTCACCACCAGCCCAGTCAGGAAGCGCCTGAGCCCATGGCATCCCATGGCGATATGTCGCTCCGATCTTGATGAGTTGTTCAGGGTCCAACAGAACAATCTCGGTGCTGAACGGATTTGGGGATTTTCAGGCTACTTGCGAATAGCTTCCACCTGATCAGACATACTGAACGATCAAAGAATCTGAAGGACCCGGTTGAAAAAAACATGTCTCTTGGGCACATTTCCTGGTTGAAAAAACATGTTTCTTGGGCACATTTCCCGGTTGAAAAAAACATGTCTCTTGGGCACATTTCCCGGTTGAAAAAAACATGTCTCTTGGGCACATTTCCCCAAAAATGGTCCAGCAAACGTTTCAACATGTTGCTAACACGTTAAGAAAATCATTGTGCTGCAATATCAGTTGAAAATAGTAATTCATAATCTGGTTGGTGGTTTCAACCCCTCCGAAAAAAATATAAAAGTCAATGGGAAGGATTGTCCCATATATTATGGAAAATAAACAATGTTTGAAACCACCAACCAGTAATGCTTCAATAATGTCAATAATCTTAAATCTCACTCCGGAAAGGTGAAGGACTTTGGAGCTCTGAGTCAGATCCAGACCCAGCTTTGGCAAAACCACAACCACATTTACCAACTGTAACCCCACTTATAGATTGTGTAATATTCTGATATATATATATATAATATGGTGTATATTCTCTATGCACACTTTTATATACACCCCATCACCAACTACATATGATATATATATATATATACACATATGATAAATACATATATATATATATAATATATGTGTGTATATATATATATGTATATTATATATATATATTTATTATGTATATATATATATGATAATCCATTTCAATGGGATTTTCCATGAAATAAACCAAGCCTTAAAGTAAGCCCCCATTCTTTCCACGGACATTTTTCCTCACCTCCAAACGCCACCAGGAGTAAGGATAGCAATCCTCCCAACCAGCAGTCAGCAGACAATACTCATAATGATAATTGGAAAATGATAATCCCTAGGGTAGATACAATGATAAGTGGATAATATTAATGGGATTTAATGGGATTTAATGGGATTTAATGGGATTTAATGGGATTTAATGGAATATTCATATTAATTCAATGGGATATATATATATATATATGTATGTATATATACTGTATATGATATATATATATATATATGATATATATATACATATACATATACATACTGGTTGGTGGTTCCAATCCCTCTGAAAAATATGAAAGTCAGTTGGGATTATTGTTCCCAATATGATGGAATATGAATAACAATATAAATATATATACAAATATTCAATGCAAAAAAACAATAACATGTTATGGTATATTAAAACATATTAATAAATCACCGTGATTCTTCAACTAAACATCAATTGACAGAAGTTGTTGTCAGCAACGTTGTCTCCTATCAAGCACGAGTTCTAGAGACCTTTCGTACCCCTTTCAATCGGAAGTCACCCCGCCGCAAGGCACAACGGAAAAAACAAGTTACCCTACGAACAGTATCTTGAAGCTCTTAATTGAATGGATGAACAAATAACAGACTGAATGACAATGACGGAATGACACAACGACCATAAAGTGCTGATCGAGGGAACTGTGAGGAATGACAAGTGACAATAAGCAAAGATCCAGGGTGATTGATTAATATGACAAGCGTTCTTGCGTGACAAGTGCCAGCTTAGCAAACATCCAGGGTGATTGATTAAAACGGCAAGCGTTCTTTAGTGAACAAAATGAAAACCTCCAAGTCATTGCATGGTATGGTGATGTATGGTGCTATCGATGAGGACACGGATGAAACAGATAGGTCCTATATTCTTATATACGCTCCATGTATGGAATATTGTGTTACTCATTAAAACAAAAATGAGCAATTTTTGGGATAAATGTTGGTAAATGTTCCATGCATAGAGCATCTGGAATAATTACAAATGACACCTCCTTAGTCGCACTTTCCACTCCCCTTGGGCTGCTCTTTGTCACCACTTTCTCGAAAACTTCACGCGCAAGAAAGGACCTTCCAAAGAAGGCTGGTGACCGAAGTCTCTACAAATCGCGGTTCGTAGGACTCGATCCTACAATTCCCTCCTTGAAACTGCAGCAAGCGGCTATGCAGCTGTTTCACAGTTGCCAGCCACGCCACATTTTCCCCTGTCCAGATGTGGATGGCCCGTGCGATGCCCTGGCAGTAGGCCCAACTGGTCTGCGCTAACATCTCGCGGACGTATGCGTGACCTTGGGCTTGGCTTTTTTCTAACCAGGCAGCCTGGTGGATGGGCAGGAAAATCACATCTTTTCCAAGGTCTTCTGTACAAAAAGCGCCTGCAGCCTCCTGCACGCAGCTGGGGAACCCAATGCAGTTCAGTTCATCCCTTGTCTTCACAGCCCATTGGACAAAGCTTGATCAAACCCCACATGGCAAACTGATGTTATTAGCAGATCAGAGATCAAAGTTTTTGTATTTCCAAATTTCATGGTGAAAAAAAAAGCGGAGTCCATGGATCCACACTCTTCACCCATACTGGCCACAAGTGCACCGGTAAATTCGTTTTGATCATGCCTTGGCTATTCTTGTTGATACTCTATCAACAAAATTATCACAAATGAACTCGACTTTACACGTTTTTTTTGTTGCTGGCTATGAGATCTTTCCTCATTTACATGGGTCATTAAATGTCCCCATTGAACATCACCCAATCATTAGGTATATGGTCTATAATGGCTACTATAAGGTGATGTCCAATATTCCCAAAATGGGACATTTACCAATCCCTGATTTATCTGCGCAGAAACCAGAAAGTCAACCTGTCATCAAGATTTCAAGCCACATGTTATCCGAATGATTCCAACATATTCCAAATACCCGGCCTGGTAAACATACAAAAAACTATGGAAACTCACCATTTTTAATGTGGGCCATTTTCAATAGCTATGTTAAATTACCAGAGGGTATCTGATAACATTCTGGGCAAAATTCAGACAAAATAGCTGGGATTTATGGATGTGAATAACCCACTAAAATGTATCTATAGGTATTGACCCATACCCACATGAATTATCATAAATTGTTGGCTAAGCATCAATCACGGTGCCTGCAGGTCGATAAGCACTGCCAAACGTACTTGGCTCGCTGGAAAGTGCAACTTCAACGTCAGATACAACTCGCACACGTCTAGGAGCTCCTAGGGATTCAATGGCATTCAATGGGCGAACAGAAAGAGGCTGGGGATAGAACTTAGCAAAAATGACCACCATTTTATGGGGATACATTGAGGATACAATTGGGATTTATGAAATGAGGATACCAGAAAGTCAGCTCCCATAGAAGCGGTTTATGAAATGTTGTTTTTTCCATTGCAGGAAACAACGGTGAACTGGAGGGCACTGCTCATCTGGATTGAGGGGCGAGTTTCGCACAATTTCATATTTTCGAAGAGTTTTTCGGCTCCGCTTCGGACGCCGATTCATTGGCGGCTTTTCTTGGGATGAAGAACTTAGGCCCACAGTCTTCCTTCAATGTTACCATCTGGTTATTTAACATAGCCATGGAAAATCCACCCATTTTCAATAGGTAAACCATCTATTTCTATGGGCCGTCTATACCATGGCTATGTTAGTCATAATCAGAGGGTAATCAATAGGGATTGAGTCCCCCAGAGATTGAACAACTGTGATCTGAAGCCACAAATCAGTTGAGTGTCAGTGCGTGTACGTTTTCACGGTCTATCCCCAGGTGTGGATTCACGTGGATCAACATGGTATCCCAACATGTGAACCTCGAGGCTCGGTTCGGTTCACATGTTTCGAATGGATTCCACAAAAGCCTGGCAGCCATCTAGTTCACATCCAAAAACAAACGGAAACACTGCCAGGTTAAGATCTGTTCACTGCTATCCATTTTAGCGGATCAATTTGGTGGTTCCACATGCCCCTGGTGTCCACTGTTCCAGTGTTCCTCCGAGCTGTTCACGGCCCGCACGAAGATCAAGCTGCGTCCTGGGAGGCGGTTCAGAAGTGGAGGATATACACAAACTTGGACGGATATTGTTACTTAATTCTATATAGGTATAGATTATTCAACCCGGACATTGGGATTTATCATATTTTATCTAATTTATCATTTATCCAACAAAGTTTCGTAATATAATTAACGACATCCAAGAGATTTTGGGGATATATTTGACATACTGAAGGATTTACCTGGGATAAGGGGGGGTATAAAATCCTAATATTGGTATATATTGGTATACTGAATATATTATATTATATAGCCATCAAAAGAAAATCACCAGAACAGGCATCCAACAGTAAATCATGGCGCACTATGACGATAAAATGGGACATAAAACAACACACCATCCACTACAATCAGATGACGAAAGTGATTTTTCGGTTATCTCAAGCCATTGATGGACTCGACTCTTTCGGGGCATGGATAGTTATTGATCAAACCTGCCACACCATGGAGTCACATCAAATGTGCATCCCACTTCACCATAGCGACCTGGACCTGAGTCAATGGACAATTCCGATTTTCGCAGATTTTCGCTATATAAAACCTCCAGTTAGAAGTCATTTATAGCAGATTTTCCCATTACCCTGTGGTAAACTAACAAGACTATAGAAAATCAATGAAAATCACCCTTTTTTGATGGCTAAATCAACTATTTCTATAGCCATTTTCCATAGTTTTTTCTATCTTTACCAGGCCAGGTAAAACCAGTTTTTCTGGCTGATTGGATTGGTTTAAGGGAAATTTTACAGGAAACCATAGATTTTCCCGTTAAATATGGGGCTTTCCTGTAGATTTTCCCTTGAACCAATCCATTGACTGGGGCATTTCATGGGAGTTCCCGGGCCACCTGCTCGATCCAGACTCAGGAAGCGCTCGATGCGACGGCGGAACGTCAGTTGCACCTCTGGATCCCCCACATCGTGGTGCCAGAAACTTCCTGCCGGATGCTACTGGGAAAAGCTGCTGCCCATGGGTTGGTTGGTTTATTATAAACCTTATATATTATATATTATATATTATATCTATAATGTATATATATATAATATTTCCATATAGTATATATATAATATTATATAATCCATATAATGTATCTATATATATATATATTTATAAATGTACTGTATATATTTACTAAATTGCAGTTACTTAATAAGTTATAAAGCAATTTAGCTATCGAGAGGGGCCCACCTTGTAGATTTGGGTGTTGCATTGTAAAACATGAATTAATAAGATATAGCAGCTGGATGCAACTGGGATATTGCAATTGGTTTCCCAATTCTTTGGTGAATTTTGGTGACTGGTATGTACTTGTACCTTACTGGTTGCTGGATCTAATCTCTGGTAAACTAACATAACTATGGAAAATCACCATTTTTAATGGGAAAATCCACTATAAATGGCAATTTTCAATAGCTATGTTAGTCATTACCAGAGGGTAATCTCGAAGATAAAGATAGATAAAGCCTGATCATCTCAGTTAGGAAAAGGTGAGGTGAGAAAACCTGGCACTCAAAGGTATCTGAATTTAGCCTGACTAAGAAATCCACTAATCCACGACGGTGTGATGTGAAATTCACCAAGCATCCACCAATCGGTTTAATCACTTGGAAAAGGCGGAATGATCACGGGCAGTTTGGGCATGTTTGGGCCATGTATAATACTCGTCAAGAACGTTATCACATCCCCCCTCCACCCCCTGAGAGCATGTGCAACATGTTGAACAAAGCCGAAATTCAAATCCTGAACCCCCATTTTCGCAACCGTCATTTTTCAATTTTGCAACCCTTCCACGGGATCGTAAATGGCACATCTCAAAATAAGCAACCCTTCCAAGGGCGGCGTATCAGCCAATCTTTTGAGATGGGGCTGGATCTGTCCTTCCCAATGTCTTGCGGCAGCCACATTGTAAGTCTTCCTGGACGTGTATTGGGTGTCGAAAAAGTCCTGGAACTTGGTCCTGCACAGGGTGAGAGACGTGGCTATGGCTCAAAAACAAGGTGCCAATCAACCCGCAAAATGTTTTTTGTTGTTTGTTAAATGCATTTATCCATTAATTTTGGAGGTAGAAAAAGAGGTCATATAATTTTGAGTTTCGAGCCATTCTCAGGTCTGACAACACTGGTGTTCATACTAGAAGACACATAGTCTGAGTTGACCACTGCCTAGATTGTGATTGTTGGAGTATTGTCATAGGAACTTAGTAGCTTATCAACATCCCAAGGAAAAGGCTAAAAGACTAACCCATCAAAGGAAATCTAAGGAGGACATAGGCCCCAAGAGATCCAAAGAATACCTCAATCAGGCCTGTTGCTATTATGTTTCTTAGGTAGTCCCATACCCCGTTCATATTAAACACCCCTGTTCTATGGTCCCAAACTGATTTCATCCCCTATTCAACCATGATTTCTAGGATGTGTTTCATATGAACGGGGGAAGGGGTTATTCCGTTTATAACTGCTTCATAACTGGATTAGACATATAGACATATGGGTCAAAATTGGAAATCCCGAGTCTTCAATTTTGACCCATCCCGATTTATCTATCAATACAGCCACCATGTTAACCTCGGATTAACAAACTAACCATGGTTTATTGGGGGGGTGATCTCCCAATAGTCATAATCTGATACTTTTTCCATGGCATTCCCCCGAATTAAAAAGCCTATGTGGTTTATTAATCCAGGGCTGACATTAGATTTGACCCGTTGCTTTGACATGGCCTCAGCAAATATCCAACACCTTGTGCAGAGATCCTGAACGTCAGAGGTGGCCAAAGTGGCCAAAGTGGTGAGGAATCTCTTGGAAAACTACCTTAAATGATCAAATCACCGTTTTACCGTGGTTAATATATATATATGGAAAACTCTTCAATTTATATTCTTTATCATATGAATCAGTATGGCTGAATGCCGATGCTCAAAAGATGAAATCATATTAAATCACTGCTGTGATGGCTATATCCCATGATATCCCTTTAGCTAAATATAGTTAAATCCACATACAGAAGGACTACGTGGGACAATTTGGTACAAACCAATCATTAGACTTTCTTTATATTCTTTTATCCTAATGATTTTATGATGGGAATTGGGCTGAGAGTGTCCATTTTAAGGCACCAAAACAAGGGCCGAAAAGCAGGAGATTGTTTGCCAAAGAATTTCAGTAGAGGCACATGATGATCAGCGAGTGGATTTATGGGTACCAATTCCATATCGAGAAAGCCATGTTTTCAGATTGAAACCCTGAACTGACATCGTGCCTAGTGGATTGCCATGTGTATCCATGTTCATTTAAAATGGCTACAATTCAGCCCCCCAGCTGTTTAGTTCAATGATTTACATCCTATCTCAATGGTGATTTTCAATGGCACACCTTTAAATTAACAGAAGAGCTCTTCTGATACTCACAGATGAATCTGGGTAAATTACAATAATTCACTCACCTGAATAGTTCGGCCATTTGGGGATGATTCCCCTCAAATAAACCATGATTCCAGGGTTCGGTCGAGAACAGGGTTCGGTCGGCAACAAATCCCATGGATTGATAGCATCAACCATTGCATCCTACCCAAGGTCTACCCCTCCCCAACGAAGATATCTAACATACACCCTGCCCAATGTTGGGGGTTGGAAGATTATTTTCAACTCATTTTTTTAAAATTATTTTCAGGATCAATTTACTGTCAATTTACTGGATGATACATGATGATACCATCTGATTCTGTTTTAATTTGACTGTTCGTTATGGGCTTCCCATGGCCCACTTACTTCGATCAAACTTGCCCAGTTTTTCTTTGAGTTTGGCCAGCTATGGAAGACGCCCCCTAGTTATGTTTGTTGGTTTATAACATTTTATAACCCCATCCATTTTTTGGTTAGTTCTCCTACAAACAACAGAACAAAACATCGTTATAGTTGTAGTTTGTTTGGCCATCCGACATCATCTAACTAGGTTAGCTTGTTTCCTATACCTCGTCTGGTTGGTGGTATACCTACCCCTCTGAAAAAACATGAGTTCGTCAGTCGGGATGATTATTCCCAATATATGGACAAATAACAAATGTTCTAAACCACCAACCAGTACTTAACCATAGCCGTTTGTCAACTTAGCCAACGGGGCCACGCCTGAGCCAATCGAAGGGCCCAGCCTCGCCGCGCACACCCAAGGCCTGAGACAAACTTCACCGGCCATTTTTTCAGGGGGAAAATGGTGGAAAATTAGTGGAAGAAAAGTGGAACAAGGTGAAACATGGTGAAAAATCATAGAAACTAGATGAACATAGGTGGAATATATCAGAAGCAAGTGGAAAATCAGGGCATGTTTGCTAATTTTGTATAATTTTGTTATATGTTGATCAATTGAAACAAGACTGGGACGAACAGTGGAGAGGTGTGGAAACAAACAAGACGCAAGGAAGGAAACTGGGGGGAAGGGCACCATGTTTGAAACAGCAAACAAATTGGAAAACATAAGGAACAACTGGGGCGGAGGATATCGATTCAACCAGCAAAACGCAGAGAAACAATGAGCATACACTTTTCTTTTGAGCAGTACAAACATATAAATCAACTAGCAGAACACAAGATAAATTGACCACCAGTAACTGAAAGGGTCTACCATCTGGATGATACGGGATGATCTTAGATTCCCAGCCGCTCCCAGCCTGCAGGGCCGCAGCCACAGAGCATGAGGTGCCAAGGCTCACAAATCGTGAGGTTGCCATAAGAGACTTCACCTTGTGTTGGATTGGTTCAAGACTTAAGGTTCTTCCCATTCAACAAATAGTTAAAGATGGTACGTAGATTCTAAGTTCAAATAATAATAATAACAATAATAATAATAATAAAATATATGGAGCATATATGGAACATCCATGGAAATCATTTTGTTTCATGGGCAAAATCATCGACATTTTCTAGCCTCCAGCGTCATATTTGACCAGTGAATGGATTCACCTGGTTCGCCGCTCGAACTTGGACCCTTGGGCCCGAAAAAATTGACAACCTCCTGGCTACCCTCCTGTAAACATTCACAAAGATGTGGAGTTGACCCACCATGAAACATGATGAAAATATGATGAAACTAGATCCTTTTCCGCACGGGAATCCATGCGTTTTCCTCATGTTTTTGGAGCAGTTTACCGCAGGGCCTTTCGGCTTCAGCCTTCATTAAGGTGGGATGTTCCATTCGTCTTTGGCGCCAAAGTTTTTTCTAAAAGAGATTCCATTGGTTCCGGATTTAATGGGATTTTGATAGCCAAGTTGACCATTTTCGCCTCACCATCCGGCTTTTTGCAACTATGATGTTTCTCTGAAAACATGGTCAAATTTTCAGATCGACCTATAGAACTGGCTGATTGCTAATGGATATCTTATAAAACAATATAAAACAACACCGTTTCGATGCAAATGGATACAAGATGACATCATATGTAGGTTATTTTGATTTGAACGAGTCGAGAAGGGTGCGCTGCCTTTTTTGGCTACAACGTTTTCACCAGAACAAATGCGTCAGTAGAACTTTGAAACGTGGACACAAAAGATGCATGGTTAAATAGAGAACGGCCAGTCCTTTTAACCTGAATCCATGGCAATGACATTTCGGATTTATATCCATCTCACCATTGCATTAAAAGATCTTTAGTGATTTTAGTGGGATGTCACATATTCTTCCAGTTCTTCTTCCATATCAAATTTCACACACCGCTTTTCTGCGGTTTTCTGAAGCATCACAAGTTCTCACGGCTACGGTGCTCGGAGATCAATGTGATTGGATTAGATCAGATAAGATCGGGTTAGATGGATATTATATATAGATTACAGATTTACAGTAAATGAAATTTAAATGAATGTAAATACAACTCTAAATAGACTTCCTCCTGTTTGTTTTGCAACGAAAAACTCCTCACCTATCCCCATCTTGATCCATGACCCACGCTGACCCACGCTGCGACGAATCAACTCGTCACCTGGGGATCCTCCAAGGCCAGACGATGTCTCCGTTCAGCTTGGAGCGAGACATGAAACTCGGGGTCATGCTGGACCTCCTCCTGCGAAAGGGGGATCCCGTTTTTAAACTGCCTGTTTTTGGGTATACCATCTTCAGAATCTTCAGACAAAGTCATATTTGTTTTTATGTTATTTCTATGTTTTTAATTGTTTTTATGTTTAATCCAAGAAATAGGAAACGGATATCATGGATTGTACAAGTATGGTGCTTCTCTCAATGTTCCCTTCATCCACTTCCCCACATCCAATGTTTGGAGACACACGCCTTCGAGCCATCATGCAATCAAGTCGAGCAAGCAATGTGGACACCCCAAATATCCAAACAGTGGTATATGTAGCATTTCTAATGGATATTTCTATATATATATGGATATATCAAATATTGAAAACACATATTATTTCTAGATACCCCATGTTTGTGTCCAAACTGATCACTATTGATCACTGATACATCTGATACTAAGAGCAAGCAACGCCCCACGACTGCCCCCACGACTCCTCGATGTGTTCCTTCACCAGCTTCGGTTGATCCAACTGGATGCACGGACCAGGAGCTATACAAAGCATGGCGAAATCAAAACTCGGACAACGAGCCAAGGTCCTCCAATCAACCTGCGATTGTACTTTAAGCATCTTTAAGCTGATCATTGTCTTGAAGTATCCGGACTCTTCAGATCTTTTGGGTGATCATTGTGACCCAAGATCAACAGAAGTCAGCTGCAAAAACCTTCGGAACTGGAATTGCCTGCCTTGCTTGTCTCCCCTATCTGTAAGGATGGGTCAAAGGTTGGTTGCGTCAATTCCAAACAGCCAAAAGCTGCGTTTTGCTGCGCGGTTTTTCCTATCTGCCAACTGCCAAAAAATGATATCTTTATAAGGATACCTGTGGCGGGGAAATTCAATCCTACAATTGTGAGTATATGGATGTATATGGGGGTTTCCAAACATGGGGGGATCCACAAAATAGGTGGATTATCATGGAAATTCCTATTAAAATGATTGATTTTGAATTTAGGGGTACCACCATTTTAGGATAGAAACCTACATATCAAAAGATACAGATTGATATATATAGCTTTATATAGCTTTATATAGCTAAATCGCTGATATTGATTAAGATGGGGGATACAAACCTACCCAAGTTCATCAAGACAGACTCACTGGGATGCCAGGGAATGGCCTGTGAAATTAGTAATTACTTGAAGATCCCAATTGAAGCCCCTGTAGTTCATCTAATTCCATGTTCTTTCCGCAAAGCACGTCTGCACGGGATATTTTGCATCAAATCTCTTTCAAATGCGAGTTTTCCGACTGGGCGTTTTGCCCTGTCGTGCAGACCGATTTGACACATCAGAGCCAACATTGAAGCTGGCCACCAACAGTGCAAGCAATATTTCTTGAAAAAGACGGATATTAAAAATCAACTGCATGTTTCCTGGAATTCCTCAGGCTTGATACCATCATTGATATCTCACCAGACCGGCCACTTTCGACACACAGAAAGTGGTCTTCACACCAATCCCATCCTCCAATCACTAAACCTTTCAAAATGCAACCCCAAGACCCCAAGTCATGAATAGGTCCCCCTTCCAACAGGCTTCCTTGGGGGGGTGTTTCAGTTGTTGTTTTTGGAGGACAATGGATTAAAAGTGCATGACATTGGATGCTTTCGAACCTCTCACGTTCCAGAAATCGGGATGTTCAAAAGGCTTTCCATGCATCCTGCAGCAAGAGGAAGGACTGAGCAGTTCGGTGGTGTTGTGAGGGCATTACCATGCCTTACCCACGTCTTGCAGTGAAAATCAAGCTTTTGAAGTTCAACTAATCATTCCAAAGTTGTGGGCAATAAACATAATTATATGTCAAACATACGAAACAAACAACCCCCTATGTCACATGATCCACTGCCGTAGTTCGCCGACCTGGAACAAAACCTTTGAGGTGTTACCCTCATACATATTTTAGGTAATATGAGCTCAATTTTGGTACCCCGAAAAATATGATGAATTAATGTCTAGTACCAGCATATCCTACATATCCTCAAATCTGTGAATTTCTCGGATTCAAGGTTTTCTTTCATACCTGAACTTTCATCTATGGTGACCCCAAACGGAACTGCAATCCCATTCCATTGTGCCTGGTAAATGTGGTAATAGCGTAATAAACATTGGGTATATGAAATGGATTTACATTAAATTGCCCATATTAAATCCCGTTATATATATATGGGTTTATCGTTAGGTATACCCCTCGAAATGGGATGAAAGCCCTAAAACGAAGCCCAAGTGGTTGCTTCATGGGATGGTTTACTGAAGTAATCCCTTAATTATCCATTATTAGCCCACTATTATCTGGTTGGTGGTTGAGCCCTACCCGTCTGAAAAATAGATAAAAATATGACTTCGTCAGTTGGGATGATGAAATTCCCATGTTTTTTCGAACATAAAAATCATGTTCCAAACCACCAACCAGTTATCCTTTACACATCCATATATATTAGCCTATTTACGTCCTACAATATGCCACTATGGCATTGGCTTTACCACATTAGTCAACATGGAACTTTCCTAAAATGGGGCGACCCCCAGTTATCATCCATTCAAAAATGGGCTTTTCCCTTATACCCTCTGGTAAACTAAAAGTTTGCTATGGAAAATCACAATTTTTATTGGGTAAATCCACTATAAATGGGCCATTTTCAATAGCTTTTTGTATGTTTACCAGAGGCTAAACCATCCAGCTATTGGGGTATGCCCATGGAAGCTGGGCCCCATATCTCAGTGGTTCCTCCCACGATCTCCATCCCAGCCCAGTGACTGTGTGCGAAGCTGCGCATTCGCCAGCAAGGTCCGATAGTCCTGAAAACCCAAGGGCGAATTTTAGATATTTTGTCGAAAAAAACATAGAGAGATGATCAGATATGGGTGTGTCTGAAAATTTGCCATTTTCACATTTTCAGAATTTGTCAGACACACCCATATCTTAGATATGTGGTACCTAATTTTCAAATATAGGGATATGTGTCTGAAAATGGCAGATTACACGAATTTTGGATGAGTTGGGGGTAACCCCATTTTAGGACACCTCCATATAAACCAACAATAACATCCCCTCCCCCCATGCATTTCCGTCAATAACTGGGGACTGTATTCCACCTGTTGCAGTAAGACTCCTGAATAAACCGGTGGAGACTGGTGAGTGGAGACCAGTAATTTGGATTGGGAGTGATATTCGATAACCTTCTGAAAACCAAGACATGATAATACAGGATATATAGGACCTATGGGCCCTGAAGCACCTGACCGATTTCCCGGAACTCAGCTGGCAACGCATCCCGCATTTTGGGAGTGCCGGACAGATAGGACAGACTGCTTATAGTAAACCATCCCCAATTTCACCAGAAATGGGTCCATACTAACCATCAAGAATAGGACGGTTTCATTATTGTTTTACTATAACGTTATCCATGATGATCTCATATATATATATATATGTATATATACATATCCCAATTTAAAAAAAAGAAAAACACCATATCAACTGGATTAAGCCCGTTTATCCCTGGGTTTTTGCATGGTTTTTATCTCATGCCACCATGCCATAAATCCACCGCGGCTGGCGTCACCAAGCTGCATATGCTGGCACCCCAAACGGATCGAAGACCTGCGACATGGATCACCATGACAGGCAGGACATTGAAACCCATGGTGAATGACTTGGAGATCCCCAGGTATATATGTTTATTTATTTGTATGTGTATATATATAATGTATTATATGTATATATGAACATAATATATTATAGATACGTGGGCTTACGTGCGACATATGTGGTATTTTTATGTATTTTTCGTTTCCGTCTTCTGTTTTCGTTTCTAAGGAACAATGGATATGTTCGGCTATTCCGATTCGTTTCAAAATGATGACGGGTCCAAGATCAGTTCCTTTGACAATTCCATGTGGGTGTGGGATCTTAAAATGATTGGATTCCTCCTGGGAATATCTCAGAATTACCAGAATCCGTGGTTCCTTGGGTTGTTATAGTATAGATCGTTATTCAAGGCAATTTTGAGATTATTTCACTATCTACATGTCTAAAAAATGATGACGTGGTTGTGTCGCCATGATATATCCAGATCCTCAGAAAACATCAGAAAACATGTGAGCAATGTCTGTTTTATCGTATTGTCCCATTGTACTGGCTAATCCTTTCAATAATTCATTAGTGGATGGGGCGGTTCGGCGGTTCTTTATACCCTCTGGTAATTTAACATAGCTATCGAACATGACCATTTATAGTGGATTCTCCCATTAATCATGGTGATTTTCCATAGCTATGTTAAATTACCAGAGGGTAATCTCTATAGAAGACGGTTGTATAAACACCTTTTTTGGGTGTCTGAAAATCGGCTACCCCATTCCATCCCATGCTGAAAATAGGCATCTTCTCTATTAAACTGGCCATAAATGATGGGGTGACTCCTCCATTTCCAGACATGCCCAAAATTTCACCTGAAGTGGGTTATATCATTAAAGAGCCCTGGGCTACTCCTAATAGGGCCACTCCTAAAAGTGGCTATCCTTTCAAACGAATTCTCAACAAATCCAAAAACAGATCAAAAAAACAAAAACAAACCTTCCAAAAAATCAATCCAACAATTCAAAAAAACGAAACCTAAAAAAAAACAAACATGTCTAAAAAAAACAAAAAGGAATGAAAAAAACAATTAAGCAAACAAAAAACAAATCGCACAAAAATTCCAGAAAACTATTAAAGTTATCACGATTTCTTTAAGTCCCTTTTTAAAATAAGCTTAAACAATTAAATGAACAATAATTATGTGGAATTAAAATGTATGAAAAGTAATGTTCTAGGAGTGTCCCCATAAGGAATGTCCCTCTCCATAGAAAAAAAAATATGTATAGATACATATCCCCACAAAGTATCCCTATACTTGTTGCTGTTAATTCGCCATTTGTTGCTTCATCATCTCCCAAAATATAAATGGTCATTTCATGTATCAATCCACAGAATGCTGTACCAAATCAAGCCATATAATTTGGGGGTATATCCCCTGAAATTTAGCCATTACATAGGCCTTCATTCCATGGTACATGTAGGCACCTCCAATCTTCATCGGTTCCTGTTGAATGGCCATTGATATAAATCCTATAAACATATATCATATATATATATAAACTCATAGATCCCAGTTTCCCGCTATTTCTCATGTTCATTCCATTTATCATAAGCCTTCGAACATCGCGCCTCTTTCGCAGGATCCAAACCGAAGGGATTGGTCCAGCCCGGCTGAAAGCCCGACCTCACTCACTGGAAGGCTGACATATTGCAGTAAATATGAAACTATTAGATATAAATCATCAAATGTATAATAATCATATAAAATATCATATTATATTATATATGCATGTATAATCATCAAAATGTATGTAATATTATATATTATGTATATACGTACAATGTGTATATATATATGCTAGTTAATAGTATCTGTATATGTAATATATAATGAAGTGATTGCATTGTGTCTGAATCTTTGGCATCTGCACATACATGGACACGCAGCAATCGAACAGTGGCCGCAATATATCCTTAATTGATTATACACAATATGTGTATATATATATATGGGTAAATTATAATATTTCACTAACCTGAATTAAGGCCATTTGGGAATGATTTCCCTTATTGACCATGATTCCAGGGTTCGGTCGCAGTGAGGTCGTGATCAAATTTACCCAGAGAAAAAAAGAGAAAGAGTATGCAGACATGCATATACTTCCGCGCAATCTTGGAGACTGCCTCACTTTCTATACTTAGACATACGATAAACTTATTGTCACATGTGATATGGCAATGGATTGAAAGCTATTGAAAACCCTCTGGTAATGACTAACAGTTTGCTATTGAAAATGGCCATAGAAATAGGGAGTTTTCCCATAAAACATTGTGATTTTCCATAGTTTTTTGATGTTTTTTGTATGTTTACCAGAGGGTAATTTCACCCCATATTTGGGGAGATAGGCCATGGAATACTTACCACACCAAGGAACGGTGCTTCCAGTCTGTCTGGAGCAGATCGGAGCGGCGCAGTCGCTTCACCATCCTCTCGAAATCGGCTCCTGGGAGACCCGTACACGCAGTTGTTGTTATTGTCGTTGCAGTTTGCCAAGTGGATCATCCAACATCTTCACTATATATATATAATAGATGTGTCCATCTATGGATATCCATATGGCCAGGGGCCCATCTGTTCTTTTTGAGCTATGAAAAATCACAGGAGAGCAAGATGGATGATTTACAATGATGTGAATCACATGACATACTGTATATATATACATAATTTGGATCAATTCACAACATACAATGAGTTTGCTGAACATTTTCCCTGAAACCAATCCGATGAGCAAGTGCAGCAAGTGGTCAAAAAATTCGGTTTCTGTGAAAATAGGCTATTCCCAGTCCTAGATCCACTGGTTAATTGGTTAATCATTGGTTAATCTTGGATGAATCATCATTATCATCATTATCCCTACAATGTGAGGCCCCCAAGATAGCTAAGTTGTTTTATAACTCCAATAACTATGGTTTATGGTACTTATAACTATAGTTACTGGGGCTTATAAACCAACTTATAACTGGGGGGCCTCACATTGTATACTCAATGGCCATTCATTGGGGGTAAGTCCTCCATTGTCAGACACAAATCCCTTGATTTATCCCATGATTTATCGGCTCCAAGCTCTCAACCGTTTTCGCAACGAAACTGGGCAGTTACTACAAGCCACACCATCGCATACATGCGAAACTTGAAACGTGTTTGTTGAAAGCAAAACATGAAATTGCTTACTATGTCAATGTCTTATCATGTCTTATCAAATCATGTGTACATATCAGAGTATCAGTTTGTTGGAGACTTCCTTCACAGTCATCCAAATAAACCTTTGTGAAAAGATGATCAAGACCCAATACGACAGGCGCCGATATAGTACACATGTGGATCATGGTGGGACTATCGGTTTTCCGCTTCCACCAAGCAATGATTCAAGGGTTGTATGGGGGAGCTTCTCCAACGAGGTGCAAAACATGACCCCAACGAGGACCTCTCCGACCTATGAAACAACGGCGCAATCCTTCGGAGAGCCCCGCTGGAAAAAGTTCACCATCGAATCTCCGACACTTCGAGTGGTCAAAACATGTCAAAACCGTGACGCCATGCTGGAAATTCCTATGAAGTTCCATATAAATCCATCATGAAATTCATCATGAAATCCATCATGAAATCCATCATGAAATCCATCATGAAATCCATCATGCTGGAAATCCTATGAAGTTCCATATACATCCATCGATGCTGGTTGCTTCAATTTGCTTCATGCCCACCCACGGCTCCAGCTCCTTGAGTCAGCTTGAGATCCTGCGACAAGTTTACATCTCCGTTGCATGTTATAGCAAGCCTCAAAAAGATAGAACAGTGTCCAGGATATTCCAAGATGGTATAGATTACAGTATAATTACGTTCCACATATTTTCTAGGTGTCCAACTGTTTTTTTTCTTTTGGGTTGCTATACTGCTATGATAGTCATGAGTCATGTTCAATTCAATCCCAAAGTCCGTAGATTTCCGAACAGAAAGAACTCGTTGGCGATTGCAACCCATCCCGCAAATACGTTCGTCATTCAGGATGTTCATTTAAACAACTGTGGCTGAATATGAATAAATAACTGTGAATGAACCAGCAACCAGATCTATATCTTTCTCGAATCTTCTATGCTTGGTCGAAGCATAAGCAAGATGGATATCCTCTGGTAAACTAACATAACTATGAAAAATGGCCATTTATAGTGGATTTTCCCATTAAAAATGGTGATTTTCCATAGCTATTATGTAAACGTTTACCAGAGGGTACCTATTTCTGGAAATTTCTACGACATCCCATATATGAAATGGAAAATGAAAAAAAATGTTTGAAACCACCAACCAGATATATATATATATGTGTGTGTGATTCCACTTCTTTTATGGCATCATCTGGATGTGATTATATATATATATATACATAACCTATATCCAACCAGATATGATTCCACTATGATTCCACTATAAATATCCCAAGGATTCACTATTTATCAATGGGATATATCCCATAGATTCCACTATGGTTCACTGCTTCTCTCCTCCTGGTAGCGATCGGGCTGCGGCTGGCTCCACCGACACCATCGCCTGGGACGGTTTTTTGTTGTTTGCCAAGAAGGAACCATGGCTACCCTCTGGAATAACCATAGGAAAACGATAGGAAAATGGTAGTTTAATGGAATTTAATGGGATTTAATAGGATATACTCTATGGTAAACTAACAGTTTGCTATGGAAAATCACTATTTTTAATGGGTAAATCCACTATTTCTATTGCCATTTTCAATGTCGCAAACTGTTAGTTTACCAGGCCGGGTATGTCCGATGTTCACCCTGCGGGGACTCTGAGGTCTGTGCTGCCAAGGCTGCAGCATGTAGCTTCTCAGCTTCAGTACCTGGAAACATCTGGAAACATTGGGAGCTTGGGGCCCCAATAGATCTCACACAACTGTGCCATGGCCGTTTGGCCTGGAAGAAAAGTGTGGCTTTTCGTTTGGGTATGTAATAAGCAACGTCTTTGTGATTCCATCCCGAAAAAGGCTCTCTACTTTTGCTATAAAAAATACTCCTTTAATGGTGATAGATTTACAATTTACAACTAATGTCTGGTCTTTTATCATCATATTTATCACCATTTATCTTTTAGTTCTCTTCGCTCAACTCCATTTCAATCTTCTTTTCCCAACCGCAAAAGTATCCGCGATCCTATCCCTGGAACAGGTTGGCACCTATCAGCGATTGGTTGACCTACCCCTCTGAAAAATATGACTTCGTCAGTTGGGATGATGAAATTCCCAAGTGAATGGGAAAATAAAAGCAATGTTCCAAACCACCAACCAGAATAGGCATCTTTGCAAAATTTGTTTTCAACACACTGAACAAATATTGTCACTGTCACTGTCACTGTCACTGCATTTGGTGGAGAGGTCCCTGAACAAGTTGCATTCTACAATTTGCATTTTCAACATATGAATATGCATTGTTGTGCGTAAGTTAGGGATAGCTGCTGTGGCCAGGTTCATTTCTTAATACTAACCCAAATCACTGACTTTGCTTGGGATAGCTTCACTTGATTTTCTGACCCTTTACGAATCAGAGGTTCGTTTTACCCTCCAGAAAGCCAACATAGATGTGGAAAACCCAGTGTTTCCCTAGGAAATGATGCATAAATGGTGTATTGTTCATATGGGTATGGATCAATACCTATTAATACCATTTTTAGGGAGATGAACATCCATTTACCAGCTTTTTGATGTTCACCAGGGGTACAAGGTTTTGACACACTGCCATATCTCTGTTAGTTGAAACCGGCGTGTAAACCGCCCCAAAACGTGGGGTTTTCGATACTTCTGACCCAGGGCATCGTCAAGCTTCTGGCAGATAGAGGCTACTTGGATGTGCATCCCTGGCATGCTACGTGTGTAATTAAAATATACCCAACCTGGTTATGACTAACATAGCCATGGTATAGATGGCCCTAATCGAAATAGACGGTTTACCGAACTTAAAAATGGGTGTTTGATTTTCCATGGCTATGTTAAATAACCAGAGGGTAATCCTACAACTTCATTCTACCTGGTTTCTGAAGCATTTAAACATTGTCCCCAGCCCCAAGACAACATGGCGCACGAAATTCGTCCAGTTGGTTCTCACGGTCCTGGTGAGGTGTTTTTTTTACCAACAGAAATGGTCTGTGGTTGAGTTCAAAGGTCGTGAATCGTATCAGAAAAAACGGTATATAACTTATATAACGGTTCATATAGTTCATTCCAGTTAATTTAGCCAATGTAAAATGATGTAAAATGGTGAGTGAACAAACGAAAGCGCGTCAAACGGTTATCAACATATGATCATTGAAATCGGGTATGGCCATGGCCCATCCCAAGTTGCTGAAGATTGTGCTGTCGCCCGCTGTCAGCGGCGTATGGCGTTTGCAAATACAACATATTGTAACACTACATTACATGCCTGCACTGATGGAATATTCATAATCAATGTCATTTATAAACTAGTCTAGTAAACGATATTTTTGATCAGAAAGGCGCTAAGTGATAGTTTCAAATCTATCGTCATAACTATTGGTTTGCAGGTTGTTTTTTTTCCCAGTATCCGAGGGCGTTTGCATTGATAAATTGATGGAGTTTGAACCACCTGCCCATGGGAGGTTTGGCACCTCTTTGAGATGTTGCAGCAACTGCCTTGGAGGCAAGGTGAAGGTTCTGACAATTATATACATAACATATAATATTATATTATATATATAATATATATATATATATAGTATAATATAATATAATATAAAATATTAAATAATATAATATAATATAATATACTATAATATAGTATAATAAAATATAATATAATATAATATATAATATATAATATATAATATATAATATATATATAATTATAT
>Ga0126342_10003139_pt1 | contig 26990 bp, 26 predicted proteins | sample Cyp1metagenome_FD_92528 | JGI IMG/M metagenome (GOLD analysis project Ga0126342, IMG submission 92528) | Coral microbial communities from Lord Howe Island, Old Settlement Bay, Australia - Cyphastrea 1 metagenome | ecosystem: Host-associated > Invertebrates > Cnidaria > Coral ...
TATATCATATATATATATATGATATATATATATATATATCATATATATATATATATACATATTTATATATACGTATATATATAAGCATATATATATATATGTATATATATATATATGTATATATATATATATATGTATATACGTATGTCTATATTTATATACATACATATATACATATACATATACATATATACATATACACAGAATATACTTAGAATAAGCTGGTTGGTGCTTTCATTTCGTTCTATGTTCAACCATGTTTAACCTGATCCAAATTGACTTTCATCTTGATTGGGATGTGGCTAACGCCACAACCATCGGGTGTGTCTGAGAAGTGGAAGACCCACACAGTTGGATGGTTTCAGATTTCCTCAACACTTCTTACAATGTGAGGCCCCCAAGATAGCGTTAAGTTGGTTTATAACTCCAATAACTATATATGGTTTATGGTACTTATAAGTATAGTTACTGGGGCGAATCTAAACCAACTTATAACTGGGGGGCCTCACATTGTACGATCCATTGGCATTCTATTTTTTTGGAAAGATCAGGCCAGAGGCAAAGTCGTTCAGACACATTGTTCAGACAAGCTGGCAAACTGGCAAACTCCGCTGTGAGTATGAACTAAATACCCGCAACTTGCTATGGGATAATCCCTTTCAAACGATCCTTTCTGTTCATGATCAATGGTTGAAAATGGTGAACTGATCTTCAACCAATGCCGCTCAAAATCATTTTCCAGATCCTATCGGAAAGGAGTCTGTACTGTATATACCCTCTGGTAATCTAACATAGCTATGGAAAGTCACCATTTTTAATGGGTAAATCAACTATAAATGGCCATGTTCAGTAGCTATGTTAAATTACCAGAGGGTAAGTCCCGTGTGCCCCATGGCTCTGCCCGGGATTTGGCACACATGACCGTCTCAACATGCATCAGAGGTGTTGGAAACATCAACCTGGACATCATTCTTGAAATAGTCCGTTGTTTTTTTAACTACTGTATTCCATGTTTCATTTTTTTTGGGTTGCGATTTTATGCAGGAGAATCGAGTGAATCAGAATCGAAAAGGCTGCAACAAGCACTTCAAGGATGCTGCGCTCGGTTCCGGCAGAGTTTGAACCACCTACTGGTTCCTTCCTGGGGTATTTGAACCAGAAAAGGTCGATATAATCATAAAGTGGGCAAGCTAGAAAGAAGTCGCATTCTGGTCACTTAGCGCTAACATTTGAGTCTCCAGGAACATCAATTGCGACATCCATTCCTGCTTGTAGACGGAACCTTCTTTTACTGGATCTAGCATGCGAACAAGTCTTCACAGGAGAACGAGGACCATCCGGACCACCATCCCAACCATCAAAAACAGCAGTGTCAACCAGTCAACCAGTCAACCAGTCTTGAAATCACACTTACCCTCTGGTAATTTAACATAGCTATGGATAATCACCATTTTTAATGGGAAAATCCACTATTTCTATGGCCATTTTCAATAGTTATGTTAGTTTACCAGAGGGTAAAATATCTTAAAATCTACAAAGACTCAAATCAGTCGTGGATGTCCGAGGATGAACTGCTGTTGAGGCCGAATTTTCGGAACGGTGGTTTGCCGATGGCCGAGTTGGAGCTGGTGTTTTCGGAATTGTTTTCGGCTACTTCAGCTGGGCAGTGTACCAATATATATATAATTATATATATATAATTATATATATAATTATATATATACATACATACATACATACATACATACATACACATACATACATACATACATACATACATATATATATATATATATATATTATATACAAATTATACATACTGTATAATGTTGCACTGTATTTTGCTGATCGATATAGAATTTTATTGAAATATCTATTTACATTTAATGTGCATTTATAATTACAACTAATTTCATATATACATAATTATAGAATATTATACAATATTATACATATATGATAGATTTTAATATATTTATATAGAACAATCTTAATACCCATAGGATCCATGTATGCTAAAAAAATGGTAACATGGATCCCATCAATATACCCCTTTATGTTAGCATATATAATACCAGCACCATGGATCCGTCATGGGATATACACCAGTATTCCCATTTTCCAGTGTTCCATGGGCATTCGCCCAAGGTTACAGGTCAACCCCGTTGAGTTACACGTGACTCGCGTCGTATCCGCGCGTTTTGGATCAAATCTGCAGCTGTGCGGGCCAGAACAAGCTGAGGTGTGGCGCATGGGGGATGAATCCAGGTCCATTGGAGTTTGTCTTCAGATAGGAAAACCATATGAAAATGGTGATTTAATGAGGGTTTATGGTGATTTAATGGAATTTAATGGGATAGCCCATCTGGTTATTTGACATAGCCATTGAAAATCCCCAAAATAAATGGAGGTTTATAGCTGGGAAAATCATCTATAAATGGGCTATCTATACCATGTGTGAGGCCCCCAAGATAGCGCTCAGTTGGTGAACATATCTCCAATAACTATTGTTTATGGTACTTATAACTATAGTTACTGGGGCGAATCTAAACCAACTTATAACTGGGGGGCCTCACATTGTAGGATAGCCCAAAATTATCCAAAATTCATCACCACATTTTCCCGATGAAAATTGCTATTTTTTGGGCTATACACAATTTTTATGTGTTTTTTTGCAGCTGCTTATCATAGGATCTTCGATCGCAGGTCTTGCAGGGAAACACATACGTTTTCGGAGGGTCTGATTTTTTTGGGACTGAACTAGCGAAACTTTGCTTGCGGCGTTCATATTGCTGTTTGTCGGTTCGATTTTCGTTTTTGTTTTAACTTGACCCATCCCAACTCAGAGATCTTCAGGAAATCTTCATGACTTGCAAACGGATGAATGAACAGTGGTGACGGTAAGTTCCTGATTAGTGGGCTTATCCGATAGCTTGCTGATGACGAATGGCTAGTAACAATGTTTCCTGGGATGAATATCCAAGTAGCGATAGTCCAAACATGTGGCTCGTAAATGGGGTGCCACTCACAGACTTGGTCAATTTTTAGTATTATGAGATATTATGAGTATTACTGGTTGGTGATTTGGAACATTTTTATGGTTCCATATGTTGGGAATAATTCATCCCAACTGACTTTCATATTTTTCAGAGGGGTAGGTCTACCACCAACCAGAAATTACCCTCCGGTAATTTAACATAGCTATTGAAAATTGCCATGAAAAAGTGGATTTACATGGATTTACCCATTAATAATGGTGATTTACCAGAGGGTATATAAATTATATAAAAACCTCCATCTTAACGTGGGTCAACACTGTTGATGCATTCCAGCATCAGCACCAAGCAGATCATCTGCAGGAAGAAAAATGGGCCGTGGCCAGTTGGGCCTCTCAATGCACGTGTTTCCCTGGCACAGCGAAACTGGAACCCACCAAACGGTTGTTTAGCTTGTACACACCTCAAATTTTGGGAGATCTGGGATGTGGAGGGTGCCTGAAAGATCGAAATTAATGATTGTACATGATTCCACTATCCTAGTGTTGAGTCTGGCTTAGCTGCAGCCCTTGTTTTAGCTGTTCCCGTGCACTTATTGTGTCAATTGATTTAGGAGGAAGGCGGAATGATCCAGAATTGATGCCATGTCCACAATTTGATGTTGGAAGCAAACATTTACAATGTGTAGGACCCCAACTTATAAGATGGATTAAGATGGTTATTTCCTCCATACATTAATGGTTATTGAATGTTATACACCAATAAAGTTTATAAACACCATCAACGTGTTTTTTTCACCAAATTAAGGTTATGTATATAGTATACATATTAATTATATTACCGATACCTCAACGTTTTTTTTTCCCAATTTTCGCATTGGCGTTGCCGTGGTGATCATGGATTTGGGATGATTTTTGTGCGATTTTCTGGCTCAACCAGTCGATTCTGATTCCCGTTGTATCCCCCTTGGGATTTTGTCCCAGATCTCGATTCTCAGAAATTATCCCCATGATGTTCCAAAAATAGAAACATGATGAAATATGTCGGGGGTTGGTAACTGTCCCACTTTGGGTATATTGGACATCACCTTATAGTAGCCATTATAGACCATATACCTAATGGTTGGGTGATGTTCAATGGGGACATTTAATGACCCATATTTGTGTTTCTTGGAATGTTTTATCAATTTTTGGTCATTTGAAGAAATATTTCTAATTTTATCAATTTTTGGGCAATTGGAACCATAACAAAAAATGGGTAATTGTTTTATCAATACCCTCTGGTAATTTAACAGTTTGCTATTGAAAATGGCAATTTATAATTGATTTTCCCAGCTATAAAATGGTGATTGTCCATAGTTATGTAAACGTTTACCAGGCCGGGTAAATCCCATTAAATCCCATTAAACCACCATAAAGCCTCATTAAATCACCATTTTCATATGGTTTTCCCATGGTTTACCAGGCCGGCTACATGCCATTTTGATCATCCCCGGATGATGTTTCACCCATTGAAATCGGTGGTGAAATCATCGTGAAATCACCGCCAAGGTCCTGGCGATGGCCTTGGGCGCCCTTTGTCTTCGCATGCCTCAGCACTCTGCCAAGCCGATGAAAGGATGGTCATTTGTACTGTAAAATGATGGTAAATATGATTTTCCCACATATGATCTATAATTTATATAATGTTTAAAATTTAACAAACATATCATGAATGAAATAATGAATGTTTACAATGATATGTAATTATATAATGTTGATCATAATTATACGGTAACGCCATTTAAATATGTGGAGGGCGGGCCAGACCGCGAGGCCCCGGAGGTAGTATGAAATACCAGTTCGTATATTTCAATGTAGTTGCCGTATGTTTAAATGAATTGGATTCCGTATGTTTAAATGGCCGGTCGGGCCAAGGAAAACCTTCCCGGAGGTAGTCTAAAATACCTGTTCGTATATTTAAAAGTCCGTATATTTAAATGTAGTTCCCGTATATTATGTTTATAATTGTTTATAATGATGGTGCTAATGAATGTTCAACCTCTTGATATCGCTGTATGATGTATCATTGTGTATCTGTACGTATGAATTATGTAGTGTAAGTAACCAAACAACATTGGTAACATGTAGTGTGTGGTACCAGTCAACATGTGGGGTCATGTGAAAACGATGTTTGTTTTTGGTCTTGTTTATGATTTGAACAAGTGTAACAGCGGAGGAAGAACAACAGGGAGATTCAAGGGCAATGGTGGATCTGCAACATGAAGCTGGCAAACAAAACAGTATAGCCTAGTCATGTGAAGCTGACATTGCTATTCAACATTTTTTTCTTATTTCCATTACCAATCTAACAGGGTAAGTTGTTCTATGTATTCTTGAAATCTTCAACCTTCAGCCAGTGAGGTCGCGTCTCCCTGAGTCTTTGGCTCATTTTCCTGTTCGAGAGCAAGGCCTGCAACCAGTACATGTACCAAATTCAGCTGTATGCATCTCTAGAATGTTACAGCTGTACAAACGCAGGTCGTTTCAGATACTATTTATATTATTCACACATGCAAAATGTTTTTTTTTTTTGTGTGTTAGTTTTTTCTCCAAGAAACTGATGGTAGTTATGATGATGATGATGAGGAGGAGGAGGAGGAGTATGATTATGACTATGACTATGACTATTATTATTATGTTGTTGTTGTTGTTGTTGTTTATTCAGCAGAAATTGAACCCAAACAAACATGTTTCCAACTTGATGTTGTTTGTTCATCCCCAAAGATGGAATGTGAAATGCATGGACAGTCGACCAGTGCATCTCACCACGCTATTGTTGGTTGATAAACATGATAAAACCAGATGGGTATGGCATAGTTCAAGCCAATCTGCACCTCAAAAACTCCGGGCAAGTGCGTTTAATGAATGAAAAAAAATGAACAGGATGAAAAGGTTGAACATGGATGAAAATGGGTGAAAAGGGCAAGTCCGTTTAAGTAGTCCTCCCGGACTTCAAAATATTCTCCCCATTCCCCATTAATGCTGCTGGACGTATCAAGATCAGCACATTGAAAACATCATGCAGTTTCATGCATATGTGTATGCATACAATTGCATAAGTGTATGCATATACTTGCATATGTATGTAATGTAATGTAATGCAATGCAATGCAATGTAATGTACTGTACGTAATGTAATGTAGTGTATTGTAATGTAATGTAACGTATGTAATGTTATGTAATGTATGTAATGTAATGTATGTAATGTAATGTATGTAATGTAGTGCATGTAATGTATGTAATGTATGTAATGTATGTAATGTATGTAATGTATGTAATGATGTAATGTATGTAATGTATGTAATGTATGTAATGTATGTAATGAATGTAATGTATGTAATGTATGTAATGTATGTAATCTAATGCATATAATGCAATGAATGTATGTAATGAAATATATGTGATGTAATGTACGTAATGCAATGTATGTGCATGTATTGCCATGTATGTGATGTATCGTAATGTAATGTAGTGTAGTGTAATGTAATGTAATGTACTAATGCATCGAATCAATCAATATCCCAAGTATGAAATCTCCGTTGAAATAAGTACTAATGCTATGTCATGTTAGTTTATGTTAATTTATGGTATGTTATGTTAATTTGTGTTACACGTTGTTGTTGTATGTCATGTTATGTTATGTTATGTTTTGAAATTTTGGTATGCTATGGTATGTAAGTACACTATATGCCTTCTTTGCATGCAAATCTAGTTGTATCATAGTTGATTCTACATACGTACCTACTCCACTTGTTGGTGAGATCCTCATTGCCGTCAAATCCCAATGTTTGCTGCTGAAAAAAAAACACCCAAGCGATTGGTGAATTTCGGCAGGTGATTGGCGTGGCCGGGGTCCAAGAGTTTTCCTCTTGTAATCACACATGGCGGAAAACCCAGAACTTTGGAATGGACAGATTATACAACTTTGGAAAGGAAACATATTCCATACAATAATATATATATAATATTCATGTATACATGTATATTATATATATATATATTCCAACCCCAAAAAAGTATTTCCAGGAGGTTTGCAACTTTTCTCTCTGAGAAGGGGGATGCTGTACAATGGATTGCACATTTGGAATTCTATCATTTGCGATTTTATATGCTTGGACTGAGATTTTTTGTCGTTTTGTGTTTTTCAGATAGTCCACATCTAAAATTTTGCGGTTATGAAGTCGTGAGAATCTACTGGGAATACTTGTTGGTTCGGGCTGAGAACATCCACGTTTTGAGTGCGCCCCAGGGCTTTCCTGGTTTACAACAAATATTCCGGCCAACCCTCTGGTGTTTGAATGGATCCATGGGGATTTGCCATTGCCAGGTTTGAGAAAAACAGCTGGGTATTGTGCATAAACAGCTGCGAGTGATCTGGGTATTTCCAATGCAGCCCCTTTTAAATGGTTATTGATCCCTCGGCTGATGTACTCACCACATTTCATCAGCCCTTTTCAAAGTGGGAACGCACTTTCTGTTTCATCATGGCTTTCTCAATCCAGGTTCTAACAGTTGAACATTTCATCCTAACTTTCCGTTCAACATGTCCATCAGCCACGGCAACATCCTGTGTTTTGCGGCAGCTGATTCCATGGGTTCGTCTGTGTTCACTGGGCACTACTGAAATGGCCTTTGAAAATGGGGGGCCAATCTCCCCCATTTTCAGGTCCACACCCAACTATCATATTGTTGGTTCATGTTGGTTCAGAATTAATAGTTCATAATTCATATCCCCAATATATCCCTAGTATTGTTGGTTAAACAACCCATTTGTTGAATCACCATGTTTAATGAGGTTTAATGTCTTCACCAGCCAAACAGATTGCCAAGAAACTTAGGCTCCCAACATCTTGCGCTCATGCTGCTTCTATGCTGTGGGGCCTCAGACCGGACCTGCAACAATCTTGCGTCCAAACAGGGGAGGTGTATCGTGCACCCCGAATCAAGACACAATACAGGATGGTGACCCCCAGTTATAAGTTGGTTTATAAACCCCATTAACTATAGTTATATCTACCATAAACCATAGTTATGGGAGTTGTAAACCAACTTAGCTAACTATGGGGCACCACCTTGTAGATGAGATTCGCGTATTCAACGATCAAAAAGACGGGATTTGACCGTCACAATATTTCCATATGCTGGTTCAACCAACAACAATGGGAACATTTTTTCAGGATATGAACATGAACTAGATCATATGGTTGTGTCTGAAAAATACCACAACATTTGAATTGGGGTACCCTCTGGTAATTTAACATAACTATGGAAAATCACCATTTTTAATGGGAAAATCCACTATAAATGGCCATTTTCAATAGCTACGTCAAATTGAATTGGGGTGGTGATGATGAAGCACATGTTTTGAGGGTACACCATCTTTGGACTGGATGGACTGAAGCCATGAACCGGATGATGAAGCGGTTCCGGCAAAACTGATCAATGTGTAAACTGTGAGTTTGATTTGAGGGCAAATGCAAGGAAAGCAGGATTTTGTCCATCCAAATATATATATATATGTATATGTATATATATATATATACAATTATATACATGCGTTTTGCTGTAGATTGTCTCTAAATGTGTTTGTTTTTTGCAGTAGAAAGCACATGTAGTTTCCCAAGTGTGCAAGATGTTGTTGCCCATAGACAAACATGGAAGACAAAACCAAGGCAGTGAAACTGGGTCCCACACATTCTCGACAGTCCCTCGAAAGCTTCCAAAACAATGGTCATCGCTGTCGGATCTAAACCTGTATATACAAGGTGGTGCCCCCCCAGTTATAAGTTGGTTTATAATCCCCATTAACTATAGATATAACCTCCTAATCAACCCTAGTTATTGGACTTATAAACCAACTTAGCTAACGAACTGGGGCACCACCTTGCAGATATCTATAGATATCCCAGGTCACTAGATCTGTAACTTGAACCCAGGACACCGGGACACCGTTGTGTCGCGTTACCTCCCCTGTTTCAGGTCGCCCTTGTGATGCTAATTTGGGTGGCGCAACAGGCCCATTTCGGGGGTCATCCCATTTTGGTGTCATTCGCTGTTACCCTCTGGTAATTTAACATAGGTATTGAACATGACCATTTATAGTGGATTTTCCCATTAAAAATGGTGATTTTCCATAGTTATGTTAGTTTACCAGAGGGTATGCAAATGTTCATCCCGCTTTTTGTTTGTGCCATGATATCCAATAAAAACTTGTAGGATGTGGCAACATTATCCCCCACGATGTTCTTCAATATGAAATGAAATAAATTATTTCGCATGCACAGATTATATATCATAATATATCATAGATATCAGATATTATGATATATGATGTGTGTGTTCTGTATGTGTTCTGTATATCGGAGGTTTCCTCAGTTAAGTGGGTACCCCATTTATGGTTTCCAGTTCTCGGGGATGGAACTTAGATCTGCCATGGCTTTTCCTTAGCCATTCCCATGACGGATCCATGGTGCTATATATGGTGACATGGATCCCATCAAGATTAACCCCCTTTATGTTAGCATTTTTCTACCAGCACCAGCCGGATCCGTCATGGAATTTGCTTCACAGGTCTCTGGCATTTTTACCGCCCATCCAACACCTGACTTGCGCGTGCGCGTGGAGTCTGGGAGCCCTGGAAGCCATGTTTTTGTTGGAAGTGCCATAAAGAACTACCATTTGGGGATGGTCTTACTACAAGCCATGTATGAAAAAAATGAGATTGTTGAAGATTTTTGAAGATGTGTTGAATTGTGTTGTTGTTTCATTGATGAGTTTTGACTGATTGTTGTGATGGTTCTCTTTTTTTGAAACCATGTTGATGGAAGAGTTGCGATCCCGCACTTGTGGTTGGATATCAAGCTGGACGAACACTGAAAGTCGCCAGATTCAACATAACCCCCCAAATCTTCCTGGCATTCAAGACCAGACTCAGGATGTTCAATGCAGGAGCGTGCAGCCAGTTGCAAGTGGTACATGTTCATGCTTTTCCCAACAATCCAAACATTTTAAGGGCTTATCAGGCCATCTGCGGCAAATGACTAAAGTTGACTAAGGCAGCACATCAAAAATTAACATCTGCCATTCCATTGATCCAAGGTTGACGAAAAAAATCATATTACATAATATTACTGTATTTAGCCAACTAATGTTTGTATATACATGTATATATATATATATATACTATATATATATACATAGTTACATACATATATTGTATAATATCAAATAGAATCAAATAACCATGCACAGCAAATAAGATTCTTTCTGGATCTGTTTTTTTGGGTTTGTCCAAACATTGGATACCCCTAAAGGCCATGGGTCAATCACCATTGTCTCATTAAAAATAAAATGGACATGAATTCGTATACATTGGTAAATCAAAATTTGACTAGCCCATCCACCACCATGTATGCCCATTGCTGGATGTTCCTTGTCATGATGGCTGGTCAATCTCACCAGTTTTCGAATTTATCCATAAATCAATCCATTTAAATGAAAGACAACATCGTTTTCATCGATTTTTCCAGCCACGGCTGAGGTCGGGCAGCTTTCAAGATGCCAAGGTCTCCTGGCTCGCCGCGGACATGCGCGGCTGGCGCGAGAACATGGAGGACGCTGTGAGGATGTCTGGGGCAGGGCACCCTTTTCGGATGCCGAAGTTCGAAGAACGGATCCTAACCTTCCAATGGTACAGTACCTTCATTGCTGGCTCTGAGCAGCTCTCTCAATTTTGTAAACAAGCGAGCCAATCTGTTGCAGCGACTTCATGTCAAGGTGACTGCTTTTGCCCAGCTTGTATTCGGTTCACTATCAAGGGTTGCGCCATGGTTCTGACACTTTGGGTGTTTCATGGAAGGAGGAATGGGAACAGAGTGAGTTGGTTGCCTCTCTATATTTGTTTGGCCTTTCTGGTCCTACTCCTCAAGACCCCTTCGTGTGCGTTTGGTCGGCCAAAGCAGCAGTCCGCAAGTGAAGTGCGCGAAAGGACCGGGCATGATTCCAGGGTCAAAGTCAGAGACTCCTTGGAAAATCCACTACTTCCCCTTTCTAACCAAGAAAAACAACTTCTTCGACGAATCTCAAGTGCCAGCGAGCGGAGGAACTGGTGGGAGGTCCAGTCGTGCTTCTCCAAAAATCCTGGAAAAGGCAATACAAATCTATGGTGCTGCCATGAATGCTGCACTGAGATGCCGTAAATATGAAGAAGGGTTGCATTGATTTGTGAAAAGTGTCTCTCGAGACTTGCGAGACGAGTTTGATCCGCCAATGATAAAACCTCTGCTCTGAGGATCTTCGGAAAGCTGGGTAAGCCTGAAAAGGTTCGTGTAATTTGGGATGAAGCACGTGAAAAGTGTACGCTCTCTCACTTGCTGGTCGCATCTCGTCTCCACGCTGCAGCAGACGAAGGTGATGTCGAGACTGCAGCTGCAATGCTGGACCTCCTTAACACAAGCAAGCTTGAGATAGACTCGATTGTTATCACATCTGCTATCAGATCTTGCTGGGGTTGGGGAGCAAAACAGCACCGGGCTGCCAAATACTTTTGGGACTCGTTCCCAGCTTTTGCTTTGCTTCGCGGACCATTGTCGCTTTCACCGCTCTGATCGGATTCTACATGACAGCCCCTTTGGGGGACATCCTCTCCGCAAAGGCGGAAATGGAAACTTTAGAAATCCAGCCTAACAGCTTTTTTGCATATTTTAACCTGAGGGGTGTTGATGCCATTGCAGATGCCCTACGCGACAAGCCGGCAAATCGCTTGGAAGCTGCGCAGGCGGCATTGGGAGACTTTGAGGCAACAGGAGTTGAGCTGACTGGTTTGTGCAAGAAGGTGAAGAGAGCGTTGCAGATGTTGAATCCCTAAAGAAGCCATACTTGGAGCTTGAGGTTGAACTTCAAGACCGATAAGACCAGATTTGGCTTTTCTTTGTGTGAAGTTTGGTATTGAACGATCCAATTTAGGAGTATATAACTTATTTTGGCCCATACCCGAATCATGAGGCACTTGCGGGGTCAAGTATGGTTTCAACATGTTTCAACATGTTTCACCTATTTTTTGGACTTCCCATAGACGGCGCTGCCAAATCCGAGGGCTTCTGTGCAGCAAGATGTGGGGAGTGTCCATAGCAGTTAGCAGAGCACTATTTATACCATGTGAGGCTCCCCAGTGATGTTTGTTGGTTAACAAAAGCCCCAGTAACTATAGTTATAAGATGTTATTTGCGTACCATAAACATCCATAAACCATAGTGACATTGGAGTTATGTTCACCAACTTAGCTAACGAACTGGGGCACCACCTTGTATAGGGTTTCCGCATGTTTACGTTATCTGGTTATACCGTAGCTCCAGCAGCTCCAGCTGAAAACCTGCAGAGGTTTGGTGCAGACATCGCACATGACATGCGGAATGATCTGTGTTTTGATGTGTTTTCACCATTTTTTAAAGTTTGAGCCTTGGAGATGTGCACTTTTCAATGTTGAGCCAAGCGAAATAAGAATTTGCCTCCCTCCATTTTCAGGTATTGATCTTCAGCTGTACATTGAGTTACATTGAGTGTAGTGTAACAGTGTAGTAGTATAAGCCGCTAGAAGATAAAGTTCAGCCGCACGAAACGGTTGCAAACCTTCTTGCATCATTCGTGCCAGCATGTCTTCTTTGTTTTTTTGCAACGTGGTACGAGAGACACACAGTCTGCGTAGTTCCCAGGTATTCTTGCCTGGGGTACAACCAGCTTTCAAGCGAGACACAGTCTTCATTGTCAAAGACCTTCCAAGCATTCTGAGGTAACCTTGGGGAATCTAACATGGAAATGGAAATCCCCGCTGAAGGGAGGTGTCATGAGAAAATAATCTATAAAATAAGTCATTTTCCAGCATTCAGGTGTTGTCTCATTGCTTTCAGGTGTTATGTCTGCAGCAGGGCAACTGCACGCAGTCATGTTTTGGATTGTGCACTCCTACTGCTACTGTATTAAAAGCTTAACACAGGTCAACTATGTAAAATGAACATGTTCAATCAAATAGATGCAGCCGATTTTTTTTCGGTCAGTACTGTGTGTCTGTTCAACAATTGGGACAATTGTGCTGTAATGATGGTGTTGGATTGTTCGCTATTGGTACTGCCAGGCTCAGACTACAACACTTGCAAACAATGACGCTTATCACGCAACATAAACCGATAGAAAGATCGACTGACATGGCTTTCATGACCAAAAAATCTCAAATTCAAGCTTGGCTGAACGGTCTTTACACGGAAAAGCGGTATTGGCAGCGCATGACTTCAAAGCATGTTCATGCAGGGCGGCATCCCGGTGTCCCGGCACCCGTGATGATACAACGCGACTGAATCTTGCACCACCCTTGTGCGCAGCCAAGCTTGAATTTGATGTTTTTTGGTCATGAAAGCCATGTCAGTCGATCTTTCTATCGGTTTATGATGGTTTATGTTGCGTGATAAGCGTCATTGTTTGCACGTGTTGTGGTTTGAGCCTGGCAATGCCACTTGCAACAACCCAACACCATCCAAGTATTCGAATCCTTGCGCAAGGACACAGTACCAATGCAATATAACCTACAAAAACATCAATTCGATTGAAAATTGCATTTACATTGTGCAACTTTGCTCAGCCTTTCAAACAGTAGAATGCAAAATCCAGAACAAAACTGTGTTGCAAAAATCAAAGGAAAAAGTGCATGCAGTTGTTTTTGTGGAGTGAAAACCGCAAGCTTGTCGCCTGAATGTAATGAGACAACACCTGAATGCTAGGAGAATGACTTAAATGTTATAAAACGGTATTTTTGCCACTGCCATGGCTGCCTTGTTTGATAACCAGAGGGCGAGTAGTGATTCACTTTCCTTGCTGCTTATGCCCGATGTGCTGCTTCGAACTAAACCTTGTGGAATCCATGAATCAATTTCCCCCAAGAAAAGCAGTGCGCAATTGACACACGCCTCCTGTACCATTCTTTTCACCGCAGCCCTGATGAAAGCTTTGGGGTTGATGTGCTGAATAATTTTCACTGTGAGGAGATGTATCATTAAACGGTTTGAACCCTGATTAAATGAGTGGGTTGCAACATGCTACATGCTGGAACGGAGAGCTCCCTACAAGTAAACCCAACCAAAACCCAATGTCGCCATGTAATTTTCCATATTTTTCCTATAGATAAACCCTACAACATTCAGGTCACTGCTGGTTTCACCACTTTATTGGAGAATCAACCCTAGCTCCCAACTTTGTCATGGGATGTCATGGGTTTGTTCAAGATTAAGGTACTGTATCCCAATTCATCCAATCGTTTGAAAACCTTTGGCATATGGTCAAGATTCCATGTTCATGAAACCAACACATATTTTTGGTTGTCCCCAAACATGTTCCCATTGTGTCCCCATTACATGGTCTTCAAATGCCGCAACGCCATATATGTCCCTAATGGCCTTTCAAATCCACCCTGTAAATCCTTTTTCAAGGACGCCTATGTGGTGGATGAGCTGCGCAAAGATGTCTTCGGAGGCCGGGCAACGACCTCATTGGAATGATCGTTAGTAAGGGGGAGGATCCCACTATAGCCTTATTTCAGGTTAGTGAATTCATATTTGATTTCCCAGATATTGTATTTGTTGCCATATTCTGTATATTCTATATATGCATATATAGTACTGTATATTAACAGATGTGTTGTACATTGTTTGTCAAAGGAAGTTTAGTTAGAAAACTTCCGAGTTACGGACGATTGTCATGGTCAGCATTTCCACCATCATGTCAACCACATCACCATGTCGGGAACGCGTGAATTCACGGGTGAAAACACCCTCGGGTGCGAAACCATTTTCTTTTAAATATATTTTAAGTGGCTTTCGGGGTCGCCGAAGTAGGGTCTCTGTTTCCGCGGGATCCGGGCTCGATCTGCAAAAGTTGTTGACAAAAGTGTGCATGCAGGACTGCAGCGAGAGCTCGATTTGCACTTCAAGATGTTAAAACTCACATTCAGAGCACTTTTGGAAGATATAGGTCGGCAAAATGTGCACCAGACTTTAGTGAGAGTTCGATTTGCACTTCAAAATGTGAAAAAATGTCACGTTCGGAGCACTTTTGGAAGATAAGGCCGGCAAAATCTCGATTTGCATGTCAAGATGATTCAAGATGTCAAAAAACTGTCTCGTTTGGAGCACTTGGAAGATAAGGTCGGCAAGAGGCGCACGACATGAGATTGTTGCGAGAGCTCGATTTCACATAAAAAGCGTAAAAAACTGTGGGGTGCAGCATGCTTCCAAAAGTCCGCACTGCTGGCGCTGCGCGAATGAATGGCTCCTGCTTTGCGGGTTTGCAACCGGCTGTGACAAAACGCATTGGCATGGGTGCGCGCTGCAAAGCATGAGTGATGCTGTGATGCTCCTGGCAAGCGGGTTTGCAGCTGGAGGTTCCTAAACGCATTGTCACAGCTGGTGTTTTGCGGGATTGCAGCTGGAGGCTGCTAAACGCACTGTAAAAGCTGCGCGAAAAGAACACTTGGGTTGCAGAAGCTGCAAAAGAGCCAGCTGGGAGTCAGCTCAGAGCAGAAGTAGTGGCCCAGGTAAGTGGCTGCTTGGAGAACAAGTAGGTGAGAGAAGAGGTGCATCAGCGAGGAGGTCCATCAGTGAAGACGTAGCTTGCCCCATCCATCCGTTCATTCATCCATCCATCCCTTCATTCATTGGTTCATTGATCACTGAATCAATGATTCAATGATGCATTGATTTACTGATTGATTCTTCGACTCACTCATTTCAGTCGTGCATTGCTTCGTTGATTCACTGAATCACCGACTCACTGAGTCATTGATTCATTCACTGAATCATCGTTTCATTGATTCGTCCTTCATTGATTCACTGAATTGTTGCTGATTCATTGGTTCATCTACTCACTACTTCATTCATTCATGGATTCACTCATTCATTGATTCACCGGCTAACTAAACCATTCATGCAATGATTCATTGGTTCAATGTTTCACCGAACTTCGACTGATTGATTTATTGATTCATCGGTTCATTGGTTCACTGCAGTTGGTTGATTCATTGAGTCGTTGCTTCGTCGCTTCATCGATTCATTGACTGACTGGCACATTGATTCATTGATTCATTGGTTTGCTGGCCGTTGATTTATCAAGAGTCATTGCTTTGTTGTTTCATTCATGCATTGGATTTCTGATTCATTGATTCATTGCTTCATCGATTCATTGGTTCATGCACTCAGTTGTGCACGGCGTCTTTCATTTTGTTTAATTAGCATCTCACACACACCTGTTCCTCATTCCTTGATGCACCTCACAACTTCAACCGCTCAAGGCTTCTGCATCGCAAAAACGATAGGCCATTGATTTCTTATAACCATCCCTTATTTTTGAAAATTCCGCCCTGGCGCGTGCCGGGCACTATCTGGTATAGTACATGTGCATTAATGTACATATGTAATTATACCCATCCACAAATTTATGCATGTCATCACGCACCCCCGTCCCGAATTCTTTATATGAGATGCGATCAAAATGAACGTAAACTACTTTAGTAAGGGAAGGCCCAGTTGTGTTGAGAAAGTGCACCAAACCATGTAAAGCGATAGGCCCCCCCCCCAAAAAAATGTAACCATATGAGAGTGCATTAAACTTGGTGTAAACCAAACACATATTGTTGTGTGCCTTCACGGGATGGGCAAAAAGGATGAAGAAAACTCAACCTGCAGTGCCCATGTTTCTTGCACTTGCCATACCATTTGTTGTTCAAGGTGATTGAACGGTTGCTTTCTGCAGGCAGTTGTTTTTTCTCCCAGGTCCCAAAACAATAGAACCAAACTCAACTAACGCAACCAAATTTTGAATTGAAATAAAACATAAAGTTTAATTCCGAATTCCGTTTATGTGTTTTACTTTAATTTGAATTTCGTATTCCTTTGTTTCCTTTTCTTTGTCTTTCTTTCCATTTTCCTTTTATTTTCCTTTTGAATTCTAAAGTGAATCAAAATTTATGTTGAATCCAATTCTGCATTTCATTTATTCTATTTTATTTCCCTTTTGTTTGATTTGTCCTTTCTTCTTCCGTCGTTTCCTTTTCTCCTTCTTTTCTTTCTTTTTCCTTTTTTTCAATTGTCATTTTTGTTCCACGTTCCTTTTTTTTCCTTTGTTGTTCATCAAGGTGTCCGATAACCTTAGCGATAACCTAGCGATAATTTTTTGTTCAAAAAGGAACCCCGGACGAGGGATAGACTTATTTGATCCCAACCAGAAGAATTCAACAAAAAAAGAACAGGTTCTCAACCCTAGGCCATCAGGTTGTTTTGAGACTTGTGGAGCCTTTAAGCACTTCTTCATAGCTACGAACGCTTCTTTATTGGAACTATGAGGTCCCATCTTCAGTTTCTAGAGTTTTTGAAAGTGGAAGTGTGGCTTTTTCTCACTCCATGACTTGTCAAACAGGGACAATTGCGAGGTAACCCTTTTTTGCTGTCATAGAATTAGTGATCTTATACCCATTGGGAACCATTGATCTTAATTAAGTTCAGAGTTGGGTTTGTATTGAACGCCCTTCCTTAGGAAAGAGTCCAGGAATGTGCTTAGATAGCTCCCCAACATGGTTGCAAACGCAAAGACAACGAGCGCCCCTTAGTCCATTCCCAGCAGTTTAGAGATTTGAATCTGTGAAGCCAATTCCGCTGCATTTTTGCATTATTTAGTGTGTTCATTTGAACAAAACACTGTAAAGCGATAGGGCCCCCCAAAAAATCAACAACCTATATTTTCGTACCCAAGCATCAACAATTGATTTTGACGGCGGATCATATAATGGATTTCAATTGCTACTCTGGTAGATCCTCTTGCCAGTATAGCACATTACAGATGACTTGCCTTTTTAAGTAATGGTGCGAGCTGCTGTGTGAAAATCACCAGAGGGTAGATGGCTGTGGGATGAGTTCATTCTCCACTCAAAATTACATAATGTGGGTAAAACAATAATAAACAATCCCCCAAATCACCATAGATAGGTGGTATAAACCATTCCCAAATGGGTGGTTTATTATTGTTTTACCCACATTAGATAACTTTACATACATTTCCCTTGAAGAGCCTGCAGTCTGTAGCCAAATATGTCATACATGGCTTTGCTCACAATTTTTCATCGCAGAAATGCTTGGAGGCAGAAGTAAGGGAACCCTTTTTTTGGTAAAGCAAAACATGGGTTCCTAGTAGATTTTCATTAACATCAATCCAGAGACACGAACAACTATACTTAGGCCTAGCTGAAGATATGAATGGTTGGAAACCTACAGTAAGGCCGAGAATCGATTAATTAGCAGAATCCAGTCTGCAATCCAAATACTAGTATGAAAATATATGAAATCATGTCGTTTCGCCAGTAGAAAATGCTGCAATCCTTGCAAACCATAGAATCCCAAAAAAGAATGTATACGACATCCCTATATCTGGAAAGTAGCGCCCTGACTTTCCGTTTTTTTTCCTCCAAGAATCGATCCAAATATGACCAGATCATCACTATGCCTGCTTATGAAACAATATGTCTTTTATACATTGTCTATATATCGATACCTTTCGATACAGTTCGATTCATATATGCACTATATATATATATTTGTATATACATATATGTATACATATATATATATATATACATATATATATGTATGTATTCACTATGTATATTCCTAGATGGTGACATCTCTCATCTCTTAGGTTTGCAGCATTCCCCACCAAACATGCGGCTTTCACCAGAAAAAATCGGCGCAGATTCGCTGCTCTTCGCCGTGTTAGATGGCCACGGTGGCACCAGACTCAGAGAACCACAGTGGCCACGACACGCGGCAGGAATTCACAACGGGAATGACAATGTTAACATGATAAATATATATATGTATGTATATCATATACACATATAATTACTTGCAATTATATAGAATTGTATGTACACATCTCAATAGTCCCCCAAGATATGTATTATATATATATATATACATACAATGGTCTCGAAATGAGGAATAACCCACTTAAAAAGACATATCTATAGAGTCCTGGCAACAAAGCCAGCTGGGTTCAGGGTTGAAGTGCCATCCACTGGGGTGATTCCATCATTTTTTATGCAATCTCCTTCAAGTTACTTGTGAGGCACGTGTTTGGCAGAAAGCAGTTATGAATTCATAACATTTTATAACCCTTGGCCCTGTGCGTTCACAGGGTGTGGCTTCCAAGGCCGAGAAGTTTCGGATGTGGCTTCGAAGCTGTTAGTTCGAGAGATCGAGGCGAAGGATGTATTTGAGTCGGGAACTTCTCCTTTTGTTAAGATCAATGATCTTGGGACGGGAACATGTTTTAGTGTAAGTCATGAACACATTTATCAACATAATGTATATAATTGTATATATGTTCATACATATATATATATATATATTTACATATACATATACACACATATATATATACATACACATAAATAAATAAATAAAAAAAATATATATATGTATGTTCATATATAAAGATCTTCCAACCATTTCACCGGAACCCCAACGCCCATCTGGTCACCAGGCAGAACGCCGCGGAGCGAGTGCCCGGAACTCCAACGGCAAGGCGGAGACCTCCGTGGAGTTGGCCGAGGCGCTGGTTGTTGTCTGCAGTCGCTGCAGTCGGTGCACGGGTAACATCATGATCATGCAGTTAAGGAATGTATAATCCCATTATAAGTACTTGTATAACCAATTAAGGAATGATCTTTACCAATTATAAGTACTAACAAAACCCCATTTATAGAATGTATAATCCCATGTTATAAGGCCCTTTACCAATTAAAATAGATGGAATAACCTGAGTGGAATTAAAATAGATTAAATAGTTTGGGTAACATCATGATCTTGGGTTTTTATAACCCCATTTATAGAATGTATAATCCCATAGAAATAACCAGTTATAACTAATAAATGGCCATAACTGTGGGAATAGCATGGCAGTATCATCATCATCACCATCATCACCATCATCACCATCATCATCATCAGCTACTGGAATGTGATGTCATAGGTATACAACATTATCTAATGGTACGGTATGTTATACGTAAAAAAAACATATTTAATGGGTATTTTTTTACCAAAAAATGGTAATGTGGTAAAACCAATAATAAACCATCCCCAAAAATATCATAAATGGATCGTAAAAATCATCTCCAGGTGGTATGTTTTTTTTTGGATGGAGATACGATGGAGATATTGTGGGAATATCTTGATCATGGAGATATGATGGGAATATATTCTGGATAAATGGGATGATTTAATGTTGATTTAATGGGATTTAGTAAAAATCTGTTTACATGTACAAGGTGGTGCCCCATAGTTAGCTAAGTTGGTTTATAACTCCAATAACTATGGTTTATGGTACTTATAACTATAGTTACTGGAATTTATAAACCAACTTATAACTGAGGGGCACCATCCTGTATGGAGTGTGTGGGATTTAATTGACCCTTTGGTAAACCAACATACTAGTAGAGAACCCATGGGGAACCATGATGGGTTTTTCCAAATTAGCTTACTCTAGGGTAATTGGATATGAATGTACATGATATAGCAACAATAAAATACAAACCCCAAAATTGAATTGAACAACTGGATGTTCGCAAAACCCTACTGAAACAGAAACAGTAGCAAATTGAAGCGTTTCGATCTTTTTGAGGATTGCTATAGACTGAACATGGCCATGTTTTGGGTACGTATCCACTTCTATTCTATTTTCGGGCGAACCTAGTTATGTTTGATATGTTCTTGAGTTCACGAATGCTAAAACCAATGGAACGACATGCGTATAATCATATAATTATCTGAATCTACAATGCTTTTTTTTCAAACCATTTACATTTGTGTTTTTGCTGTTTGATCGATTTTAAGCAATTGGATTTATTGATTTGGTTTGCGGCGTGAACCTCTGATCACGTTTGGTGGTTTCAAAGGGTCTCACATGTTTTTGCTTCAGTCCCTATCGGGGAATGATAGTAATGACGGCGATGATGATGATGATGATGATGATGATGATGCTGATGCTGATGCTGATGCTGATGGTGGTGTAGTGGTGATGATGATGATGGTGGTGATGATGATGAGTATTGTAAGAATGATGGTAATGAAGACGGTGGAGCTGGTGATTGTGATGCTTGTGATGCTTGTGATGGCTACACCCGATGATCCCAAACCATCCATCAGGTGCTTCGCCAGTCACTTCCTCGCTTGGATGAGCGACTCCGACGTGGCTCCTGGGGTGCTTTGGTGGCAGTTCATTTTGAAGCATGTTGATACGCATGATGTAAATGATGTAAATGTAGACATGAATTATGTTTTCTAGTTGGTACATGTTGATGCGATGCATCATATGCACCTCACCTAATCCCAGTAACTTTGCCAATGTTAGTTACTTACAAATTGTTAGTTGCAAATAGTTGCTAGTGGCATACCATCATACACCAATATTATCGATATAATTGCTGGTTCCTAATGATGATTAATTGTTAGTTCCTGATTTTCACTTATCCCCAGTGACTTTACCAATGAAGGACTATTATATATTTGTATATAAAGTTCATACACACACATATGTATATATATATATATATATACTATAATATAAATATATATATATACTACAATGTATATATATATATGTATCTATACACAGTTTTTCAGATCATGAAATTCCAAGGATACCCTCTGGTAATCTGCCACATAGCGAACTGGCACAATCTTTAAGTTCGGTAAATCAACTATTTCTACATATTTCTAGCATTTTCAATGCAAAGTGTTAGTCATTGCCAGAGGGTATCGGGACACGAGGCCTGGGTTGGCTCTTCCCCGGTCTCCTTCATCCCTTCGCAACCTGCGGCTCCACCTGTGTGGTGGCCGCGCTGGACCTGCTGCGCCGGGAGGTGGGAACTTTTCGGTAACGGTGACGGCGTTGGGATGGGGAAATGGCCCATAGAAATAGATGGTTTAGCTATTAAAAATGGTGCTTTTCCATGGCGAACATTCAATAACCAGAGGGTAAATCATCTATAAATGGATCATTTTCCATAGTTTTTTGTTGGTTGGCTGGGGAAAATGCTGGGGAAATGGCTGGGGAAATGGCTGGAAGATGGGTGAATTACTAGGAATTACTAGCATTTTAGGATGTAAATTAGAGTTTGAAGGTTCGAAAATGCTGGGGAGAATAAATGATGGTTGATTTGTCACTAGAAGGCGGTGATGAACCTAGCCTTTATATTCATTCACTGGGATTGTTACGGTATATGCAAACAGGAGAGTTATACTCACCGCCAATATCCGCCAATTGTGGGAGCACAATATGTTACATGTTTAGGGTAATTAACTTAAGCTGTGATTATTCTGAGTTTCGAGAACTGCTGTTTGCATCTATTGTCTCAGTAAATCTCAGTAAATCTCAGTAAACAGATTTTTCGGATGTCTTAAGTTGTTAAAAACTAAGATTTTACAGTAGTTGGGATTTTTCTAGGTAGTCCGTGTTTTTTAAGGAAGATGACGACCAGTAAAATGAGTGTTTAATCAACTTTGTTGGAGATGATCTGTGAGGTCCTTGGGAGAGGATTTTTCATCACAAAGGCCGCCAATGTTACCCTCTGGTAAACTAACATGGCTATTGAACATGGCCATAGAAATAGTGGATTTTCCCATTAAAAAACAGTGATTTTCCATGGTTATGTTAGTTTACTGGAGGGTACAACATGAGACCCGCCAAAGTTGTTTTTTCTTGTTTTGGCGAAAAATATGGCGCAAAATCATTTTGATGAGGTGTTTATCCTTCTGTTTTTCTGGTTGAAATGAGAACCGCCTCAATTGTCCGCCTGGTTTGCGTACAGAATGGTGAGCAACAAAGTCGTTTGCACTACCATTACAAATATGCAGAATATGCATCTCAAAAACACATCAGGAGCGTCCTGCCTTTCATGCTCAACCACCCTGAATATTTTTACATTCGCAAAAAAAAACGTCACCAGGTCAACCAAATTCCAGCTTGCAGAATGAGTGGAGGGTTTGTCATGGTTACGCCTGGTTTTGCTCAACAATTGGAAGGCATAACATATCATGAAATAATATGTTGATTTGTATTAAATATGCGTCCGCTTTCTCTTTAATCCATCTCATTGCATGGACGTAGCCACGATATCAACCATGGTCAGAGATCCGATTATATAGTTTAATGCATGATCCTCCAAGGATATGTACAAGGAAGATCATGAAAAAAAACTATGGAAACCCCAGAGGTTTATGGCAAGGGTTATGGTGTGCTTATATTCTCCCATAAACCGACCCAGTGAATTTATGGTGAGACAGCATATCTGGGCGTGTAGTTTGTTTTTTTCCCAGGTGCAGCCATTCTTATAACCAGCATAAGTTGGACATATATTAGCACACCACAATAGTCATTCTAAAGAAAAACATATTTTGGTATGAACCACCACCAATATAAACAGCATATGGTAACTCCCAACAAGATAGACAAGTAGAATCCTACCAGAATGCTGGTAAGTTGAACCTTTTCAATCTTTATTTGGGTTACCCTCTGGAAAACTCACATAGCTATTGAAAATGTCCATTTATAGTGGATTTTCCCATTAAAAATGGTGATTTTCCATAGTTATGTTAAATTACCAGAGGGTACTTTTTCTGTATCAACCAGAAGTTTGGGTGCCATGGTTACCGCCGTAGCCAGCACAGGTGGTAGTGGCCAACGTGGGTGACTCTCGGGCTTTGTTGATCAGAGACGGGAAGGCGCGAAACATGATCAAAAATGGAGGATTTAACGAGGCAAAATGGGGATTTGACATTATTGAGCCATCAAAAGCAGGGAGTCAACAATCTTACTGGTGCTTAGCAGGGAATGAAGGAATGGTCCATAATCACTAGTAATAATCATCCCATTCCCCCATTCCCCCATTCCCCCATTCCCATCCATTCCCTATACTAAGCACCGGTAAGCAATTGATAATGAAACACTAGGGAATTCATCAATTGACAATGATAACTAATTTTGGGTGTGTCAAGACCGGTTTAAGAAACAAAGCATGAATATACTGAGGATATAATGGTATATAACACCAATAAGTATTTGGGCTTGTCCAAGAATGGGGGTTTAATCAACACACATGGGGATGCCAAGGCAGATGTAATCGATACATATAATATCATATAGTAATATATTATATATACACATACATAGAGAGAGAGAGAGAGTCAGAGCTTCAGATATGATGGATTTGGGTATACCCCAAGATTGCCAATTAAACCGAACATATGATGATAATCCATTGGACATTTTCAGGCAAAGCCACATGATATACAATAATTCGTCTCGGAAAACTTACATGGAACCCCAAAATTCAATAAAATAGACTCTCAACTCTCAACATGTCTGAACGATGCAGCCAAAGATGATGTTCCTCGTGGAATTGTATCGTTTTTGGGGTCCGCTGTTGGCTTTCGTGTATCAGTGCATCAATCGAGGAAAATGGCGGTGTTTCACCAAGCTGAGCAAAAAAACATGGAGAGTTAAAGCAGCAAACACAGCCAGTGATTGAGGATTTACCCTCTGGTTATTTAATATAGCCATGGAAAATGGCCCATTTACAGATGGATTACCTATTAAAAATTGTGATTTTCCATGGCTATGTTAAATAACCAGATGGTAGCATGCCTTTGATCTTATTGTGCAGAACCTAGAACAGACTAGTTATATCATGTCTGGTTGGTGGTTTGGAACATGAATTTTATTTTTCCATATATTGGGAATAATAATCCCAACTGACGAACTCATATTTTTCAGAGGGGTTGAAACTACCAACCAGATGTTGTACTGTTATATCCAATCAGATTCACTGGGTTTGTCTGAAAATGGAGTGCCCCAATTCCATCGGTTTCTCATCATATTTCCCATTGCAATTTTTGGGGGTATATCCCATTTTAAGACACACCCAAATCTCAGATTGTTGAGTCAAAAATCCCCTGATATAAAATCCCATTGAATCATGATAAACCCCATATATCAATGGTGAATGAGCCATATATCACCAGTGAAGTTTCCCCATGGGTTTTCGAAGTTTTTCTTGATCAATCAGTATCAAAATGTATCAAACATATTATTAGATAATCCTTAGAACCATCCTTAGAACCATTATCTCAAGTTTCCCCATGGGTTTTCTTGAACAAATTTCTCCAGCGATCTTCATGAGCGCCATGGCGCGGCTGGTAGGCGATCGCCTTGTCGGAGGACCACAAACCCGAGAACCCCATAGAGAGAACTCGGATTCGTGGAGCTGGTGGGCAGGCCACGGCGCCACGGCGCCACGCTTTTCAGAGATTTTTGTTGAGATTTTTTGGATGAAATGCTGGGGGGTTGATGTTGGGATATAATCTATCTATCTATCTATATATATATATTATATTTATATATCATATATATATATGTAATATATATATGTATTACATAATATACATATATATTTATATATTGTAACTAGATATGTTATATGTATATCTATAGGTATATGTTATATGTATATGTATGTCAATGTATAGAAATATCCTGGAGTAGATATAACATGGAATCTGGAATGTTCTAAAATCATCACTAAAATGAGAATGGGTTTGAACCATACATATTTTATCTACTCCAGGATGTCTACGCATGTATACCCTATGGATCTAAGTGCCTTCTATGGAGATAGGACGAGTGGTTTTACATACTAGCAGAGAATATGTAAATATACGTTTGATATGGTACGTAAATCTCTATCATTATCTATCTACATATCTATCTTGACACGGACGTATTGACAAAGCGATAGGAGCCAAGAATAGTTGAAGCATCATGCTCATGGGAGGGAGGATCCTGCCTGAAGATAGGGAACCATTTCATTTAGTGCAGAGGGAGTCCCCAATCATCGCATCAGAGGCCATTGTTCAAAGCGTGCCCGCTTGTCCACTTGCATTGATTTGGGGGTCTTGCTTGTGAAGCCAGGTGTTGTTCCGTCCCCAATTTTGTTGTAAGAAACCTCGGAAGTGTCGCCAAACCTGGCAGGTGATCAAAATTGGTCCTTGCCACCGAGTGGATGGAAATCTGAATCTTTCACGAGTCACGGCTGCCCAGTGTGGCACTTTCTTGCCAACGGCATGGCTAGGCCACATACAACCCGTTCGAAAAGGATAAGTTTTTTTGCAAGGTCTAAGCTGGGATGGTTGTCGAACTATCCAACTTAAAGTACAGGCTAACATTTGACACTATTGTACTAGAGATGTTTAGATGTTTTTTGATGTTCCTCTTGAATGAGGCAATAAAAGCCGTAGCAGCCCAGCGCGGACAGACGTAACCCCCCCCATGTTTGCAAATAGGACGTTGCCGAACTTCTCAGAGATACATTTAGTCATGATGTTTAGGAGCAAGAGAACCACGACTAAAGATGGGCGATAGGATTTGAACTCCAATTTTTGTTAAACAGGAGGAAGCAGTACATCAACATGGCGATTGCCAATCTTGTTGATCCCAATGTGACTTTCATATGTTTATCGCGATTTTTTAAAGGAAAACACATCTTGAAACCAATAGATTTGCTCTGGAAAACACGATATGCTTCTATTCAAACTCTGCAAAACACTGGAGGGACAACAAAGGATTACATGTTGTCTAAATATATATATATATATATGCTTGGTGGTTTTAGCCATCTTGAAAAATATTAGTCAATGGGAAGGATTATACCATATATTTTTCAAGATGGTTAAAACCACCAACCAGATAGATAGATAGATAGATAGATGGATAGATGGATAGATGGATAGATGGATAGATGGATAGATGGATAGATGGATAGATGGATAGATGGATAGATGGATAGATGGATAGATAGATAGATAGA
>Ga0126342_10003140_pt1 | contig 26987 bp, 30 predicted proteins | sample Cyp1metagenome_FD_92528 | JGI IMG/M metagenome (GOLD analysis project Ga0126342, IMG submission 92528) | Coral microbial communities from Lord Howe Island, Old Settlement Bay, Australia - Cyphastrea 1 metagenome | ecosystem: Host-associated > Invertebrates > Cnidaria > Coral ...
AAATGCCATGAGATATGCCAGATAGAGTGCCAGAAGATATGCCAGATAGAATGTTAGAAGATATGCCAGATAGAATGCCAGAAGGTATGCCAGATAGAATGCCAGATAAGATGTCAGATAGAATGCCAGAAGATATGCCAGGTAGAATGCCAGATCCAATGCCAGAAGATATGCCAGGTAGAATGCCAGAAGATATGCCAGATAGAATGCCAGATAGAATGCCAGAAGATATGTCTGATAGAATGCCAGAAGATTTGCCCGTAACAAAATGTATAAATGTCATGGTGGGGATCACACGAAGTAAAGTAATTTAACAATGTCCGTTTTTCATGGCAGGCGTGGGACTTTCGGGACATTTTGAAGTCTGGAACTTGGTTTTGCGTGACAGGTGCAGGACATCGGACATTTTTTCATCCGCGTGGCAGGCATGGCGCTTTCTCAGTCCGTTTTGTAAAACTGACGTCATTTTTTGATTTGGGACATGATGATGATTCCGTACGGCACGTGCAATACTTCTGATACGCAGGGCGCACTTTTCGTGGAAATCGCAACACTTTGTAGACCTCAGTAAGAAAGTGCTCAAAACCTGGGTAACACCTCGTTTTTCAGTTTTTCTCATTTTCAATTTTCATTTTTCGTTGTGCGCGCAATGTTAGGTGAAATTCGAACTTGTGCTCGAGCAACCCGGTCGTGGCCTTGGGTGTGTCGGATCGCTCTCGTTGTGGCGGAGTGCTCATTTTGAGATCGCTTGCGCGACCTTCTCGGCACTTAGTGCGTGTCAGATCGCTCTCAACGCCGGGCAGTGCCCATTTTGAAATCGCTCATGCAACCCTCTCGGCATTTTGGGCGTGTGTCAGATCACTCTCGTTGTGGCACTGATTCTGTGAAGGAGAGCTTGCGCAGAGATCCTGACAAGATCTCTTGTAGAGAGCCCGTGCAGAGATCTTGCCAAGAGACCTCTTGTAAAGATCTTGTACAGAGACCTTGTAAAAAAAACAGAGATCTTGCCAAAAAAATCTGTTATATAGCCAATTTGAAAGATCTCTTATAGAGTGTCTATAGATAGCCTGGCAAAGAGATCTTGCACAGCAGTCCTACAGAGGATCTTTCAAAGAGATCTTGGATACGATCTACAGAGATCTTGGACACGATCTACAGAGATCTTCACAAGGGGACTTGCAGAATCTAACTTGGTATCTCTTCGTCATGTTCCTTGGAACACTGATTGGGGTCTCTTGCCGGGATAATCAGACAAATCCCACGTAGCAAGCTTTCCTGGTCCTTTGGTGACGCCGAACCCATGCGAAAAAACGAACAAACTCGAGTTTGCACCGCCAGGACAACTACGCGCCAGGCGACCTTGTTTTCCAGTCGCCATTCGGCGGAGCATTTGCGTGCCTTGGAACCGTTTTTTCATTTTGTAGCAGCGGGAGTTTGGACGGGCACATTTCCCTGTAATTGGGATGATGGAGCTTGTACATTGGACATATCCCTCCATTTCCGTTTTCCGTTGTGGTCAAAATCACCAGTCTGGAGATCTTTTGATTTTGCAGGGTTAGCGATTTTTTTTTGTATTGTTTCATTGATGCGGTCCAAGGCTCTCGCAAGACGACCAAGCTTACCTCAACACAACGCTCTCGGTGTTGAATGAGGCACAACTACGTGGTGTTGCCAAGAGTTGCATGTCTATTTTGTTTCATGTTCACTGCGCAAATGGCTGAAACCTAGTCATGCGCAAATCGATCCAGATTGATTGGAGAAGAGAATCATGTTTTGTTTCCTGTTGCATGATCTACTCCATGAGATGCACCATGCACAATGCACCAGCATACAAAGTGATATATTGACGACACAGACAAAATCCATGAACGGAGTTGGTGGTGAAGAGCCAACCATTCCCAGTTTTGCTCGGAGGATGTCATTGACCAGTTGTTGTCTATACACATCGACAGTTTATGAACATGTCATGCAACTGACACGCATTGATCGTGATCGCCAAGAGCATTTGCTGACCAGGATGGAGCATGGATCATGGTCAATTAACCAACATCTATCATCATTAATTAACCACTATTAACCACAATTAACCACTATTAATCACTACTAACCATCATCCAATCATAGTTAACCTGTGTTTCAGATGAAGTGGTAAAAACAGGCCAGCTGTTCCATGAGTTCCGTTCGGTTGCTGGCCTCCAACTGCCAGCAGTTGGTCATGGTGGAAGATCTTGGAAATGTGAAGAATTTGGCCAATCTATTTGAACTATTTGTAACGTTGGCAACTGATTATATCATTGTATATCATCATATATCATATCATATATCATATATCATATATCATATATCATATATCATATATCATATATATATATACATATATTATACATAATATATTTAATAGATGTATATACATTATGTATATATATATTAACAACTATTATCATCTATTTTTTCTTGATTCACATTGTCAGGTGAACTTAGGCGGCTCCCTGTCGGTCTTCGACTCGGTGCCTCGGTGCAATACGCCGTGGGTGGCCGTGGCGCCAACCGTGGTTTTTTCAGCGACGTTCCGGGGAGACTTGGATGATCGTTTCTTTTTTCTTTTTTGGATGGTCGGATGGTTGGTTAATAGTGGTTAATAGTGGTTAATAGTGGTTAATAGTGGTTAATAGTGGTTAATAGTGGTTAATAGTGGTTAATTAATGATGATAGATGTTGGATGATGGTTGGATGTTGGATGATTGATGGTTGGATGACCTACAGTCGCTTTAGTGATCTTTCTTGGAGATGTGACTTACAGTGCCACATTGAAATCATCTGCTGCAATTCTGTGAGTTCAACTCTTCGCAGGATCCAATTTCTGTTTCAAATTGCCTTTGAGCTTTGACTTTATTCCGGGGGGAATGCCTACATCACAATTAATTTCATGACCTAAGAGATCCACCGTCGTTGAAGTGGCGTGCCGCCATGGCGTGCCACCGTTATTTATCACCGTTAGGCCGTGTTCAATAGCACCGTCTCGGCCTTTGATGCCGCCAACTTGGGCGGCACCCTGTCCGTGTCCGGGAGCCCGAAAAACATACGCAGAATCTGCTTGGAGTTTTTGCATGTTTTGCATGTTGAATCAGTTTGTTTTATGATTTTCATGTCACTTTTTTGTTGGTCTTTTGATGGTAGCGGGCCTGGGAGTGATTTTTGGCCGCCAAGGTACGATGAAGCTATTTTAGGCACTGCGCCAGTGAGGGTTCGATGCTTCCATGGCTGTTTGACTCACTGGTCCCGGAGCTACTGGCTTAGTACTAACATGTCAATGTTTGAAACTACTGTTAATGTTAATGTTTGGGTCAGCTGATGCCAACCTTGTGCGGCTGGGTTTTCTGCTGGGTTTTCCAAGTAATTTGCGGGCTGATTTCGGGCCTGGGAGGTCACACGCTCTATGTGGGTGGACATGGCAATCTAGCCTCTACGGTGTCCATTCTGGACAGAGTCGGTGGAGCCCAGACACAGAGTTTTCCGTAGTTTTCCATATGTTTCCACTGGGGATTGTAAGTTTGATTTTGTCCACACATCACTATGCAATATAGACATTAAATGACATTAATATAGACCCTAAATAGACTAAGGTTCATTGACGGTGATGGATATTGATTGATTTTGCTTGTTTGGAAACCAGCAGCGAACTCATTTTGCTTGTCACCGGACCTTTTGACATTAACTTAAGACATCAACCATCATGAAAACCATGTTTTCCACCATCAGATCGCCTGGGTGAAACGACCGACCGTGACCTTAGGTCACCTTTGGCAGCTCCATGGAGATCTTCGGTGATACCGTCATGTACGGCCGAAGCCCTGAGCGTGGCGTTCATCTCCTGTTGATGTGTGATGTGTATAACAACTGGGTGAAACACCATGGTTTTTATGATGTTTTTTTTGATGTTTGATGGGTTTTCGAATCTAATATGACTTCACCATGGTTGACCATAACTGCTTTTGTACATGAATTCATACATGTATTTCTACAAGATATGTGTGTATAGATACGATCACATGGTTTAACAAGACTATGAAAAGAAAAAAATGGAGGTAAATGGCTCTAGATGGATATGTACAGACAAAGTGGTTTTCGCCCAGATTGATGGTCATTCTTGGTATGATGATAATGAGCAGCCCAATTGTGGGCATTCTTGTGGGCATAGCTTTCGGAAGTACCCACTCTGGACACATTCCATAGTATCCATATGAGGTACGTGGTGAGAATTCGTGTCAAGCAATTTGAATTAGTCAAAAAAGCTTTCGGAAGCAGCCTAAGCGGCAACATGAAGGTGGTGTGTTTGGTCGAACCATTAGATTTCCCAAAAGACTTCCCCTATTTTCAGCGGTCCAATACCTGATTTCCGGGAAATTGTGCGCAATCAACATTTGCGGGCCTTTCTTGCGAAATGATGCGAAATGTGCAGGAACTTCAGAGGATCATGACATTCAATCAGAGTTCCCATCTCGTCGCACCGCCTCAAGCGCCACTCCGATCGGTGTCTCAGGTCACAGGTTCTCCCTGCAGAACAAATGCGAACTTGGAGACTCTTTGTCCGTCACATCCTTCGCGCATTTAGGTGGAAAGTGGGCCGGTGTTCACAACGAGAGTTTTTCGATTCGAAAACAGTGGGCATTTTCACAGGTTCGTCGCTGTCCATCTTCGGCGTTGTACAGTTCGGCAATACGCTCTCCATCAAGGTCGCTGAAATTGCTGAAACTTTCAGGTGACTTTAAGGTGTATGAGAGCAACTCACCTTTCAGATCCTTTCAGCCTAGTCCCCCAATATCCACAATTTAATATATTCTATTCATTTCTATTCTGTTCTATTCTTTTCTTAACTTTCTATTCAAAATATCTTATATATACATTATATATACATTATATTAAATATCATTACGTGGCTGATATGATCATATCAGCGCCTTTCCAGCTCTGATCCTGAGGGGTCCTGAAACTTTGACTTGAAATAACACTAACCAGATTGTCAGATTTGTATAGATTTGTCAGATTGCATTTTTTGTGTCAGATTGTCAGCTCATCACAACCAGGACTTTGCCTCCTTAGGGAGTTCCTCGTCGGTGGCGAGCTTCACGCGATTGGGCAGCTCGTTGTCGCAGACGCAAAGTGCACGTCGGGAGCCGCAGCTGACGGACAGACGCAGTGGCGCAGTGGCGCAGCGGCGTTCGGTGCGGTTCGGTGCGGTTCGGTGCCGTTCGGTGCCGTTCTGGCCCATGGTGTGGTAGGTTCGAATGATTTGCACATGTCCAGTCGTTACATATGATATAATGATATGACCAATGTATACCAATGTACGTGTGGCTCTACATTCAGAATTTTGTTTTTCGCAGTCTGTGGGACCTTCATGGATTCATGGACCTTTTACGGATTTGAACATGAGAAAACTCGACCGGGTGACACCTTTATGGACCATCTCCAGCTCAGGTTTCGGAAATTCAACGCCAGTGCTGAAAGAAAGTGACTTTGGCTCCTTCACGTCAGCACGGAGTCTGAGCCGATTTGGGAGTGCTTCATTGATCTACGGTTTGTGCTGCTTGGCGAAATCCAGGGCAATCCATCCCCAGATTTTTTTTTCGGAGATTTGACATGTTCGACTCTTCGACCCACAACTTTGAAAGGCGAACTCGGTGTTGGTATACCTTTCACTCTTGGATCACATGGCACAAAAAAGGGTGAAACATGATGAAACATGGTGAAACATTTGTAGGTCACAAAATTGAGATCGTCAGAGCTCCACCAGTTCCGAAATTGCTGAGGTTGACTGGAAAGTTCGCTTTCAGCCTTGGATTTTGTAGATGCTGGGAGTTCATTTTCCCTCCGGACACTCACCTGATGTGGATTTTCTCCATTGGCCTATGGCATGAGTCGCTTAGAATTCTGCCCATCGATCTTGGATTTTTCACACTTCGGGCCATCTGCATCCTTAAGAGGTTGGTCATGATTTGGTAGCATCACGTCCACCTACGGCTTAGCATGCCTCGGCAGTTTGTTGTTGACTCTAGATTGGTGCCACCTGGGATCCTTTTCGTCTTTGAAAAGTCCTGCCAGATTTGGCTCGTCTGCTTCACTCTATGGTACCATGCGCCTTGGAAGCGCCTCGTCAGCTTTGAACTTTGCCAACTTCGGTTTTTCGTCGTTGATCCGAACATCTGGGCAGATTGGTTCATCCATTTTGGTGTACTCAACAGCCCGACCGGGTTTTTCGCTTTCGTTGTTGGACTTTACCAACTTTGGTAAATCGATGTCGGCTCGTAGTTATGTACATTTAGGTTTGTTGGTTTTACTCTATGGCATGTCACGCCTTGAACCCGTGACATTGGTCTTGGATTATCTGCACCTGGGATCCTCTTTATTCCTCCGCGGTTTCGTTTGACTTGGTTCGTCCATGCCCATCTATGGCACTGTGCGACTTGGAGTCGTTCTGTCAGCGATGGATTATGTGAATATTGGCCCAGGGCTGTCCTTGCACTACTTTGCCCGACTTGGCTTCTTGATGTTTGCCTATGGTATGAGCTGTTTGGGACCTGCATTGTCAGTCTTGGACTTTGCCAGCTTGGGATCCTCCATGTCCCTAAGTAGCCTCCTACATTTTGGTTTTTCCTTATTGGCCTATGGATTATCTTGGCCTGGCTCAGCATTGTTTGCCTCGGACTATGCAATGGCAGGTTCCCCTTCATTGGCCAAAACCTTTGTACAGTTGGCAGGAGATTTGTCCGTTTATGGCCTAGGTTGACTTGGTTTCAGTTTGTCAGTCCCTGACTTGGTAAATGCTGACTTCTTGCTTTCACCTCGGAGTTTCTCACGTTCAGGCCCTTGCCCATTGATTTGGGGCATGGCAAGGTTGGGCTCGGCATCGTTGGTTTCCGACAAGGCAGAACTCGGCAGTGGCCTCTCAGTCACAAGCTTTGCCCGCCTTGGATTCTTCCTGTTTGTCTTCGGCTTGTCATGGCCAGGATCCGTTCCTTCCACACCGGACCTTGTGTCGATAGGTTCCTCCCTATCCATCAGAGGCTTCGCACATCTGGGACTGTTATTGTCATCGTCCGGCTGCAATGTCTTGGGCAATTTTCTGTTGGTCCTTGATTTTGCATCTCTGGGACCAACTGTGTTGCTGAGATGTTCCGCTTAGATGGACTTCTCAATGTTGACCTATGGCATGGCTCGGCTGGGTCCTTTCTTGTCCGTCCTTGATTTCTCACACATCGGCTCTGTGATGTCTTCGAAAAACATGGTGTGTCCCGGTCCCCCAGTCTCCATGTACGGCATGGCTCGACCTGGTCCATCATCATTAGCTCTGGATTTCTTGAGCTTGGAATTGTCGGTGTCCCCACAAGCTTCAGTGAGAATCGATCTGGTCTTGTTCGTTTATGGCTTGTCCCACTTAGGTTTCATCTCATTGACCCTGGACTTTGCTCATGCGGGCCTGGGAATCTTCCTGAGGGGCTTCGCAAGATTTGAATTTTTGCCATTTGTTTATGGCATGGTACGGTTGGGCCTCATGTCGTTGGTGTTGAGCTTAACCAACATGGGATCTTCACCTTTAGTGGGAGCCTATGCCAGGATTGCCTTGGGCCAACAGGTCTATGGAACAACCCAACTTGGCCCAGCTCCATTGGTCCCTGACTCTCTGAAGTTGGAAAGCTTCTTGTCGCTTCGAGGATGTGTTTGTTTAGGATTCACCTCATTGGTCTTTGGCATGAGTTGCTTGGAATTGAGCTTGTTGGCCTTGGATTTTTTCCATTTAGACCCTTTCACATTTTTACATGGCATGGCTTGATTTGGCTTTTCAATCTTGCTCTTCGGTGTGATGCGATCAGAATTGCTGTTGTTGATCTCTGACTTTACGACCTTCGGACCGTTGCTGTTGCTACGCAGCTCCATGCGCTTGGGCTCCTTGTTGTCAGTCTATGGCATGTCATGTCCCGACTTGTTGACTTTGGCACTGGATCCTATCCATTTCGAGAGTCCCTTGTTGTTACACGGATTCTGTCGGGCAGAATTGCCTTTGTTGGTCTTCGGAATGGTTCGAGTTGATTTGGTGCTGTCAATGTTGGATCTTTTGAGTCCGGGTTCCTTGGTGTTGCCAAGGGCAAGCGCTCGCCTTGAATCGTCGATGTTGGTTTATGGCATGCTGCGACTTGGATTTTCGCTCTTTGTCTTGGACTTGTTGCATCTAGGCTCCCTTTTGTTGATGCAAGGGCTTACGTGCTCAGGCTCGGCTCTCTTGACCTTTGGAATGGCACGCCTGGGGTCTTTGATGTTGGCACTTGACTTTGCACATTTGGGCTCGTTGCCATTGTCGAAGGCATTCGCATGTTTAGATCCCGCCTTGTCAGTCTTTGGCATGTCCTGGCTGGATCCTGTGGCACCGGTGTTGGACCTCATTCATGTGGGTAGCATCTCATCACTGCGAAGCCATAGCTGCTCTGGACCTGTGTTGTTGGTTTGGGGCATGAGCTGCTTGGGACTCTCGTTGTTGACGTCAGACTTCGTGGGTATGGGCCTGTCATCATCATCACAAAGCTTCACCCGGCCAGGTCCAGCTCTCTTGGCCTATGGCTTCTCTTGCCTGGCGTCCTTGTTGTCAGCCCTGGATTTCGTGAAATGTGGATCTTTCACACTGTTGCGTTCATATGCAAAGATAGACCTGGCGCTGTCGGCATATGGAATGACATGGATTGGCTCCGCTCTGTTCTTGCCGGACCTCTTGAGCTTAGGTTTGTTCCCATCACCCAGGAGCTTTGCACGCTTTGGCCCGGCCATTTCGCTTTATAGCATGACTCGACTTGGTTTCGTCTTTTCTGTGCTGGATCTTTTGCATATGGACTTTCTCACGTTGCTTCAATCATCCTTGCGCTTTGACCCAATGCTATTCGTCTCTGGGCTATCCAGGCTTGGTCCGGTGCTGTTGGTTCTAGACTTCGTGATGATGAGCTCGTCCGTGTCGCTCCGGTCACACATGCGCACAGGATCGGCCCTTTCCGTCTATGGCATGGCACGGCTAGGATTTTTCTTGTTTCCGTTGCACGTGTCAACACTGGGCTCGTTCTTGTCACCTCGGGCACCCATGAATATTGGCTTTACACCGTCAGCTTATGGTCTGACCAGATCTGGATTTCCACTGCTGGTCCCTGACCATGTACATATTGGCAGCTCCTTGTCTCTCAGAGCCTTAGGTCACTTGGGTTCCGCAACACTGATCTATGGCCTGACTCGTCCAGATCCATTCATGTCAATCTTGGACTGGGTTCAACTTGACTCGGTTGCATCTCTGCATGGCTGCGTGTGCCCTGGTAGCATGTCATCAATTTTTGGGATGGCGTGACTAGAGCCATTCTCGTTGATTCTGAGCTACGTGAACTTGGGCCCCTCCTTGTTGTTGAGAGGTCTCTTGTGCACGGGCTTGTCTCCTTCAGCTTATGGAACGGCTCGACTGGGGTTTCTACTGTCCATCCTGGACCTCGTGCACTTGGACTTTCCATCGTTCATCCATGGTTTGGTGTGTCTAGATTTCTTCCCTTTCATGTATGGCATGACAGCCCTTGGAAGTATACCACCTGCTCTTGACTTTGTTCATTTGGGCTCAGTCATACCGCTTCGGGCACACACTTGCTCAGATTTCCTCATACCAGTCTACGGCATGTCCTGTTTGGGTTCCCTTCTACTTTTGCTGGACTATGCTCACCCGGAGCCCATATTGCTACTGAGAGGTTCCTCAAGAATTGGCTTCACCATGCCAGTCTTCGGCATGATCTGTTCGGGGCTGTTGACGTCAATGCTTGACTATGCACGCATGAGCAGCTTCATGCCGGCGCGATCCTTTGCATGCGTTGACCTGTTTTCATTGGTTTACGGGATGTCTAGATTGGGAGATTCACCGCTAGTCCTCGATTCTTGTAATGTGGACTTTTTCATGTTTGTCAGAAGCCTCGTCCAACTGGGTTTCATCATGTTGGTCTTTGGCATGACTTGTTTGGGTTTTCTGCTATCAACCTTGGATCTCATCCACATTGGTTTGGTGATGTTAGTGAAGAACCCCATGTGATTAGACCCTTCATTGCCCGCCTTTGGCTGCACCAGATCAGAACTGTTGATATTGGCCTTAGATCTCACCGAATTTGGTTCCTTGTTGTCGTGCAGAACCTTCGCTCGGCTGGGGAGCCAGCTTTTGGTCTATGGCCTGACTCGAACAGAGCCATTCCTGTTGGCTCTTGATTTTGCCAGCATGGGAAGTTTCTTGTCGTCCCAAACTTTTGCCTAATCAGATCCAGGTTTGTTTGTCTATGGCGTGCTTTGCATGGACTTCTCTCCATCGATTCTGGACTACCTGCAGTTAGGCTCCTCGTTGTTTCTTCGAAGTTTCGTTTGTTGTGACTTTGCTTTGCCACTCTATGGAGTCGCATGTTTGGAGTTGCCATTGTTGGCCTTGGAATATGCTTGGACGGAGAGTTTCATGTCCTTCAGATCCTTCTCAAGGCTTGACTTTTCACTTCCTGCCTATGGCATGGCTTGTTCAGATTTCACCTTATCAGCATTGGACTTTGTGACTCTGGGCTTCGCAACTTCCCTGAGGGCTCTTGCACACTTGGGATTCTTCATGTTTATGCTGGGACCTTTGGACATAGCTTCGGGCCTCAAGGTCTATGGCCCAAACGACTTTGAATCAGCGTGTCCTGTACGAAGCTATGCACGATCTGACCCATCCCTATCACTCTACGGAATGACTCGTCTCGATTCAACGCTTCCTCTACTGGATTTTGCAACCATTGGTTCATGCTTGTCCCTGCAAAGCTACTGTCGAACGGGCTTGTTGTTTTTTGCCTTTGGCTTGATTTGTTTGGGAGAGTTTTTATTTGCTCTTGACTTTGTATCACTTGACAGTTCCATGTTGCTAAGTTCATCTATCCAATTGGGCGATGCGATGTCTCTCTACGATTTTGCCAATTTCCGCAGCGGTCTTTTGTTAAGAAGCTACGCACGCCTTGGGAGTTTGATATTGGTCTATGGCTTGGCGCAACTTGGCCCTTCGTCCTCAGCCTTGGATTTCGTGCACATGGGATTCTTGCTGTTCCTGCAATCTTTTGGATGCTTAGAGTCTTCCGTCTCTGTGTATGGCGTTTCAAGATTGGGACATAGCCTGTTAGCCTTAGACTTTTCGGAGATGGGCTTCGCACCATTTCCAAGGAACTCTTTGCGTCTTGGAAGTATGATTTTCACCTATGGCATGTCCTGTATGGGATCTACACCACCTGTATTGGACTTTGTGGTGCTGGGATTCTTGTTGTTTCCACGGAGTTCCGCATAACCTGGGAGTGTGTTGTCGGCCTATGGGACAGCTTGTCTGGAACTGCTACTGTCAACCCTTGATTTTGTGACCATTGACAGTTTTCTTTCCTCACACAGCTTTGCACGTTTGGGTTCACCCATGTTCGCGTACGGTTGTGTGCGAGTGGAACCGTTGTCGCTGCTGCTGGACTCTATGAGCTTCGGGTCCTCCTTGCTGTTGCAGAGCTTCTGCCAACTAGGACTCAGTCTGTTGGTCTTCGGTTTGACCTGGTCAGAACTCACCATGTTTCTGCTAGACTGTATTCATCTAGGTCCTATGCTGTTTTTGCGAGGTTCTATGCATCTTGAGTTGCCGCTGTTGGCCTACGGACTGTGCAGGCCTGATTCCTTGACGACTTTGCTGGATCATATCCAACTTGAATTCTCGCTGTTCACCAGATCATTCGCATGTTTAGGTTTCTCGCTGCTAGCTTTTGGCATCTCTTGTTCGGAGCTTTTGCTGCTAGTTCTGGATTTTTCTGACTTTGACCTTCCCTTGTTGCTTCAAGGACTCATGCAAATTGGTTCATCTCCTTCTCTCTATGGTCTGGTTTGCTTGGACAGTTTGCTGTTTGCCCTGGATTTTGCTCATCTCGACCTTCTGTCGCTGCCGCGGGGTCCGTGTCGTTCAGGATTTTCATCGTCGGTCTATGGAATGCAACGACTGGGTCTTTTGCTGTTAGTGATTGATCTCATTTCCTTAGGCTTCATCTTATCTTCAAGGGGTTTCTTACATCTGGGATCTTCATCGTTGCTCTTTGGCATTAGTCGTTTGGACTTCTTGTCGCCAGTTTCAGATGTGATCAGCTCAGATAGCACCTCGCCCATCCGAGGTTTCATGTGATCGGAATCCGCATTGTTCGTTTTCGGGATGAGTCGCCTTGGACCTCCGTTGTTGATGCTCGACTCTCTGTCTTTGGGCTTCTTCATGTCTTTGCACAGCTCCATTCATCATGGCCCATTCCTGCTGGTGTATGGCATGCTCCGTATGGACTTGATGTTGTTACTCTTGGATCACATCGCTATTGGATCTCCCACGTTTTCAAGAAGCCTCTTGCGACTTGGATCTTCGGCCTCAGCATTTGGTATGGGATGCCTAGACTTCACCTTGCTGGCGTCGGACTTTGTTCAGCCTGGAAGCTCCTCGTTTCTCCGCAGCTCTTCCTACACAGGCTCCCTTTTACTTCCTTATGGCATGGCGATGATTGGGACACAACTGCCAGTACTCGATCTCGTATCTCTAGGTTCTCTGATGCCGTTCCGATCATCCTGCCAACCTGAAAGTACATCACCCGCCTCCGGACTTGTGTGTCTTGGCTCTGCACTCTTGGCAATCGACATGGCCCATATTGGTTTATTGCCATCCTTGAAGAGCTTTATGTGAATTGACTTTCTGGTGTTGATGTTTGGATTGGCATGTCTGGACCTCCTGCTGTTGGTTCTGGATTCGATGAACGTTGGCCTTCTTTTGCCGCCACGGAGCCCCGTCTGCTCCGGACTCACGTCGTTGGTCTTTGGCCTGGCTTGTCTGGGTCCCGTGATGTTGACATCGGATTTCATTGAACTGAACTTGCCGCTGTTCCTGAGGTCCTTTGTGAGATTTGAACTGAATTTATCGGTCTTTGGCATGGAAAGATTGGGCTTTTTCTCATTTGCCTTGGATTTTTTCCAGCTGGACCTTGTGCTGCTTACGAGGAGCTTCTTGTGACTTGGTTTCATGTTGCCTGTGAGTGGCTCAGCACGACCAGGATTCCCTTTGTCCACCCTTGACCATCTTCAACTGGACCTTTCGCCCTCTTCGCAAAGTTTCATGCAAATCGGATTTTCGATGTCACCCTACGGTATCAGTTGTATGACTTCTGTGTCAACCTTGGACTTTGTGCAACTGGGTTTTCCATCATTCCTCCAAAGCCCTGCTCAAATCGATTTCTCTCCATTCGTTTGGGGCATTATGCGGCCGGGTTTTAGCCTTTCTCTTCTGGACTGGTGCAGCGTCGACTTCATACTGTTTTTGCGAACTTTCGTCCAGCTGGGCTCTGTGTTGTTGGTGTTTGGAATGTCGCAGTCGGAGCCATTGCTTTCAGCCTTGGACCCTGCCAGCTTGGGAAGCACATTGTCATCGAGGTCACCTGCCAGATCAGAGTTCTCACTGCCAACTGAGGGAATGAGTCGTTCAGATTTTCCCCTGTCCCTGTCGGACTTTGTTCAGATGGGTTTCTCCATGTTGCCCAGAGGCCTTGCTTGGTCAGAGCTCTTCCTACCACTTTTCGGAGTTTCAAAACTCGAATCGACATCACTGGCACCAGATCTCTTGCACCTCGGTAGCTTCCTGTCGATGCGATCGTATGCCCAATTGGGCTCCGTGATTTCTCTCTACGGCATGACATGGATGGAATTCACATTGTCAACACCTGATCTTGTCCTCATGGACTCGGCCATGCCGTTGCGAAGCCCCATTTGAATCGACTTTGCTTTACCGGTCTATGGCATGATGTGTTTGGACTTGAGTTTGTTCGTACCTGACCACGCATGCTTGGGGTCTTCATTGTTTTTCCATTCGTTCAGCCACTTGGAGCCTTCATTCTCAGTCTTCAGTCAGTTGCGCTTTGGTTTTTGCTTGTTGGTTTCAGACTATGTGCACATTGAGTCTTTTTTGTCACTGCGAAACCATGCAAAGTTAGACTTCTTTTCATCACTTTATGGTGTGGGATGTCTTGATTTTTCCTCACCTGCTCTAGATCGTGTGACGTTGGGAAGTTTATCGCCTTTGCAGGGCCATGTTTGCTTCGGGCCGCGTCTCTTGTTGTATGGCTGTAAATGTTTGGAGTTTTCGGCCTCGACATTGGACCTCCTGATTTTGGGATCATCCACCTTGCTGCAAAGCCCAGTACGGACCGGACTGCCCCCACTGGTCTTTGGCATGTCGTGATTAGAGCTTCCGTCGTTTGTCCTTGACTTTGTGCAGCTGGAGTTGGTTTCATCTTTGCACACATTCCTGCGACTTGGACTTTCTCCATCTGCATGGGGCATGACACGTTTGGGTTCGTCCTTGTTTGTGCTGGACCATGTGAGCATCAGTAAAACAGTGCCACTTCATAGCTTCACCCACTTAGGCTCCATGCTGTTGGCTTACGGCTTGATGAGAATGGAATTTGCTTTGTCGGTTTTGGATCCTTTGCATTTTGGCAGCCAGTTCTTCTTGCGAAGTTTCATGTACCTAGACTCCGCCCCCTTGATCCATGGCATTGCTTGGATGGAGCTCTCTCTGTCAGCCTTGGATTCTGTGAGTCTGGAGCTGTTCTTGTCCTTCCGTAGCTTCGTTCGGCCAGATTTAGGGCTCTCAATCTACGGCATGGCCTGGTTGGACTTTTCTTTGTTGGTCTTGGACTCTGTGAGTACCGAGTTCATGACTTTTCTCCGCAGCTCTGTGAACTTTGAGCTACTGTCATCCATATATGGAACTAGCCGTTTGGGCTTTCCACTGCTGATCCTTGACTATGTTCATCTGGAATTCCTATTGTTGCCACATAGCTCATGCCACTTGGGCCCTTCAACCCCCGCTTCCGGCTCATCGTGCTTAGGCTTTTTGATGTACGTGGATGATGAGATAGTCTTTGGCAGCATCATGTTGGTCAGATCCTTCGTTCATTTTGATCTGTCAATTTCCACCTATGCCATGACGCGCCCAGCTTTGTTGCTGCTGTTGTTAGATTATGCCAATATTGGGTCAATGTCGTTACTACAAGGATTCCTGCGGATGGACTCACCTCTGTCTCTTTCTGGAATGTCTTGATTAGAAAGCTCACTTCTGGCCTTGGATTTCTTGAACCCAGCTTCAACCCCGTTTTTGCGCTCATTTTCTTGATCAGGCTCAGTTTCATTGGTGTCTAGCTTGATGAAACTGGACTTCCTACTGTTCTTGTTGGATTTTGGATCTTTTGAATCTACCTCATTGTTACAATCTTTTTGTCACTTGGACTTCACTCCATTGGTTTATGGAATGACCTGCATGGGACCATCTTTGTTCCTTTTGGATCATGCAAACTCTGACTTGGCATTTTTACCCAGATCTTTTCTTTGCCTAGAGCCAGTACTGTCAGTCTATGGCATGTCGCAACCAGACCTGATTCCGTTGGTACTTGATCCTGTTGAGACTGGAGGATTCATGAGTCTCAGGTCATTCATGCGATTTGGATTGACATTGTTTGCATATGGAATGAGCTGCTTGGGATTGATGTTGTTAGTCTTGGATTACAACTGCTTCGGCCCAACTCTCTCGCTCCAAAGCTTCATGCACCTGGGCTTGACCATTTTGGTGTATGGAATCACAGGACCTGACTTGTTGCCATCCTTGATGGATTTCATTCACATGGGATCCAGCATGTTTCTTAAAAGCTCCACTCGCCTGGGCTTGTTGCTATCGATCTTCGGCTTGGCATGTTCAGAAAACGCTGCATTTGTGTTGGATTTCATTCAGATGGACAGTGCCTTGTTGGCGAGAAGCTTTTTGTGAACTGACTTGATCTTGTTCGTCTACGGGATGACTCGACCGGACCCGAGTCTTTCAGTGCTGGACTTCTTGAGACTTGAACCTTCTCCACCGTTGCAGTCCTTCATCTGACTTGGTTCCATTTCGTCGATTTATGGAATGGCCTGGCTGTGCAGTTCAGCCTTGATCCTGGATTATATTCATATGGGCCTGTTCTCATCTCCTCAAGGCCTTTGTTGTTTGGACTTTTCACTGCTGGTCTTTGGCTTGTCGCAACTAGGTCCGTCGCCTTTAGCCTTGGATTTTCTTCAAATGGGGTCCTTGTTTTCCCTGCGAAGCTACATGCGCTTGGACAGCACATTGCTGCTCTACGGATGTTCGGTGCTAGTTGCTCGGCTGAATGGACTCTGGAGGGCTACGCCGCCTATGCCGGCTATGCGGTTTAGAGATCTTTATACATGGGTATTCAATGGTACCATGTTTATACTTAGACTTCCTCAACCTGATGGCATGATGAGATTTTGTGGATCAAGGGAATCTAAAACTTGATATTGCATTTCTTGCGCGAAAGTGACAAGTTGTGAAAAGGATCTGGACATTGCAAAAGGGACTTGATACGCAGTGATGCACTCATCTGCACATAATTCTACATAGGGATATCTGGAGACGTTTTGTGGGGTAAAACCAAGACATAGCAACACAGTACAGCTGTAAGTTGTGTAGGTTATACCAACATGCTTGGAACACAGGTTATCAAGGTGCTATGCCAAGATCCAGTTTGTGCTGCATTGCTGTATAAATCTGTATTATAATATATATATATATATATATATTATATATGGGGGTTGAGTGCAAATGCGAATCTATGAATGATGACTCCAGCTGAGTTGACAATATCTCAACATCTCCGTCCGCACTTTCCCTTCCGACTTTCACCACGCCCGCTGAGGAGCCATTGCTGTTCGCCCTGGGCTTGACTTACCCAGCTTCGATGATGTTCATCCGTTGTTTTACTCGATTTGGTTTGGTGACTTTCGTCTTTGACACAACACGAATGGACTTCACTTTATTGGTCTTGGATTTTGTGCACATTGGGTCGACCACGTTGGCACATAGCTTTGCATGAACTGGCTTCTTGCTATTGGCCTACGGAATGACTTGTTTAGACTTCATGACATTGATTCTCGACGCAGTGCATTTGGGATTGCCATCATTTTTGAGGACATTCATGTATGCAGGGCTGTGTTTGCTTCTTTATGGCTTTCAACGACTGGAGTCCACAACGTTGGTCCTGGATTCCTTACAGATTGGATCCGCGATGCTGACGAGAAGTATGCTGCACCTTGGGAGTCCCATTTTAGTCTATGGCTTTACGACCTTGGAATTCACATCGCTGATTCTTGATCTCGTGGGATTAGGTTCCTTTTTATCATTGCAAAAATCTTCTCATTCGGAGAGTTTCTTGTTGATCTATGGAATGGCATGCTGTGGATCCTTATTGCTGGTCTCAGACTTTGTGAGCCTGGCATTGATCATGTCACTGCGAGGTTTTTTCCATTTAGACTTTTGCCCCTTGGTTTTTGGCATTGCTTGCCTTGGAAGCAGCTTGTTCGTCTTGGATTTCGTGAATCCAGAATTCACCACGTCCCTCCGGAGATATGTTCGCTTCGGACCTTCACTCCCTGCCTATGGTTTGTTGCGCTTGGGTTTACCTCCCTCTCCCCTTGATTTAATACACACCGACTTGACACTTTCCGCGAGAAGCCTCGTGCGACTTGACTCTGTTCTGTCGGTATATGGCATGCAACGTCTAGGCTTTCTGACATCAGTGCTGGATTTTCTGATCTCAGACTCTATACTTTCCTTACAAAGTCTCATCCGAGCGGGCTTAAAAATGTTGATGTATGGAGCCACTCGTCTGGGACTTTTGCCCTTAGCTTTGGACCACATGCATTCTGGATCTTTGGCGTCCATCCGGTCCTTCTGTCGCTTCGACTTCTTGTTGCCTGCATTTGGTATGGCCTGTCCGGGGTGCTCAATGTTGATCCTGGATTGCATGACGCTCAGCAGTTTGCTGCCACCTCGTAGCTTTGTGCACTTGGGATTCGTGCCTCCTTTGTATGGCGTAAGCCAACTGGGCTCCATGTCATTTGTCATGGATCTCGTGAATCTCGAAAGCTCATCGTTGCTCAAGACATCCATGCGATTCGGTTCTCCGGCATCCATCTATGGCATCAGCAAACTGGGCTCGTTGCTGTTAGTCTTGGATTTCCTTCAGTTGGACTTCGCTCCTTTGCCACGAAACTTTGTTCATTTGGAGCTGCTGATATTCTTATATGGTCATACGCGGTCAGACCTGTCCCTGCCCACCCTGGATCCCGTGAATCTGGACCTCACCTTACCACCCCGTGGATTTGCGTGAATTGACCTTGCGATCTCCACCTATGGATTCTCAACGCTCGAAAGTTTCTTGTCCGTGTTAGACCTCGTCCAGTTGGACTTGTTACTGTTTTTACATGGCATGTTTGCCCTGGGCTCCAAGCTGTTGGCGTTTGGGATGACCTGCCTTGGATTTGTATCGTTGCCTTTGGACTTTGTCCATTTAGAGAGTTCGACTTCGTCAAAAAGCTTCGTGTGACTGGAGTTCTTCTTATTTGCTTATGGCATGGCATGCTTGGGTTCGCTGCTGTCGATCTTGGACTTCGTTCAACTTTCGAGTTCCTTGAGCCTTCGAAGCTTTATCCGAACTGACTCTTTGCCATTGGTCTTCGGCATGTGTTGCCTTGGGTTCCCTCTATTGGTACTGGATTTCATCACTTGTGACTCCATGTTTTCATTGAGAGGTCTTGCCCATCTTGGCTTCAGCCCATCTGCCTATGGCATGTCAAAACTGGAGTCATCCTTATTTGTGCTGGACCTGGTCTGTTTTGGTTCCATTCTGTTGTTGCAAAGCCTCGCACGACCTGACTTCTCATTGTCAGCCTATGGCCTGGCGCAATTGGGATCAATCTCATTCGCTCCTGACATCGTTTCACTCGGCTCACCATTGCCACCGCAATCGTCCTTGCGTATCGGCTTCACATCGCCGGTTTTTGGCTTGTCTCGCTTGGAGCTGCTGCTGCTGGTGCTGGATGCCATCGAAATTGGCTTTTCGCCGTTACCACGGGCACTTATGTGGGTTGGACCTTCCACATTTGTCTACGGATTGACACGCTCAGACTTGTCCATTTTTGTGCCGGATCCTGGTCACTTTGGCTTTTTTGTGTCTTTGCACAGTCTGGTTTACTTGGACCTGCTGATGTCAGCCTCTGGAATCACAAGGTCAGGCTTCTCTATGTTTGCCTTGGACTTCTTCATGCTGGGCTCTTCCTTATCCTCACAAAGCCCAGGATGTTTAGATGGCGATTTGTTGGTCTATGGCATGACATGCTTGGACTTTTCATTGCTGGTAGTGGATCTTCTGCACTCAGGCCTCACATTGTCCATGAGAAGCTTCTGCTGCTCCGGCTTTCTGCTGTTCGTTTATGGCTTGACAATCCTATGCTCCAGCATGTTGGTCTTAGATTTTGTGCACCCGGGATCCTTGCTGTTCTTGCGATATCATGGACATCCTGGTTTCGCCTTGTTGGTTTATGGCATGACGAAATTAGGTTTCATGCTGTCTTCGCTTGACTTTGGACACATGGGCCCACCGTTGTTAGTGCGATTTCATTCATGCTTTGGCAGCTTTTTGTCAGTTTATGGCATGGCATGTTTAGACTCGTCACTGTTGGTTCTGGACTTCATCCAGGTTGGCTTTCCACCATTTTTACGGAGTCACGCACAAATGGGATCCAGCATGCTCATCTATGGCCTCACAAGACTTGGATTGAGCACTTTGGTTTTGGACTTCATCCACATGGGTTCAGCCCTTTTTTTGCAAAATGTCTTCTGTTTGGGCTTGGAATCATCAATCTATGGCATGATGCACCTGGGATTTATGATGCTGGCATTGGACCATGTGCAAATGGACCTGGTGCCGCCACTTCGAGGATTCATAACGGTAGGCTCTGTGACATTCGTTTTTGGCCTGGCATGCATTGGCTCCAGTCTCTCAGTGCTTGATTTTATCAACATCGAATCAGTGTTGCCTCTCCGTTCACTTGCATATATAGAGCTTTTTTTGTTGGTCTTTGGCATGACCAGGTCGGGATTGCCGATGCTGATTCCGGACATTGGATTCTTTGGATTGACACCTCCTTCACAAGGCTTATGCCAACTTGGTGTGTCCTCATCAGTCTATGGCATTTCGTGCCCTGAATCACCTCTTTTAATCTCGGATGTGGCAAGCCTGGATTTCATCTCATCATTACGCAGTCTTGCAAGAACTGAGCCAAGTCCATTGGTTTATGGCGTGGCTCGATTGGACTTGTCCCTCTTGGTGTTGGACTTTTTGCAGTTGGACTTCATCGTTTCAGCCAGGTCATCCATACACATTGATTCAGCACTGTCGGCCTTCGGATTTTGCAAGCCAGGATCGCCCCTGTTGCCACTGGATCACATGACTTTTGGTAGCACCCTGTCCTCGCATAGCTTTACATAACTGGACCTTGCACTTTTCCTGTATGGCATGTCAAGACTGGGCTCTATGTTGTTGGTCATGGATTTTGTACACTTGGGCAGTTCACTGTTTCTCAAGAGCCTTGCCTGTTTCGGCTCGGCAATGTTGGCTTATGGCCTGATGTGCCCAGAGTCAATTCTGCTAGCGTCGGACCTTGCACACTTTGAACCTCCTTTGCTGATGCGTTACCTTGCTCACATTGGTTTGCCTCTATTGGCTTACGGTATGGCATGAACTGGCTTTCCCTTGTTTGTCTTAGATCTCGCACACTTGGGATCGGGCTTGTCATTGCGTGCGTATGTTTGTTTCGGCCCTTTGATGTTGGCTTTCGGGCTGTCCAGACCTGGGCCTATGATATTGGTGCTGGATTTCATTCACATTGAACCGCTGTCATTGGTGCACAGCTTCTATTGCTTTGATTCCACGCTGTTGATCTATGGTATTGCTAGACCTGAGCCAATCTTGTTGGTCATTGATTTCGCGCTGCCTGACTTCTTGCTGCTTCTGCAAAGCTACATGCGCCTTGGCTTGCTGCCACTGGTTTATGGCATGTTTTGATCAGATTCGCTGCTGTTCATTCTGGATTATGTACATTTGGGGCCATTCATGTCACTGAGGAGTCACCTTTAAGTTGAACCATCACTATCTGCTTATGGCTTAGGAAGTTTGGACTTGAGCATGTCAATCTTGGACCTTGTGATGTCAGGCTTCTCCATGTCGACACAAAGCCTCACTCACATCGACCCCACATCATTGATGTTTGGCGTCTCCTGTATGGACTGTTCACTCTTGGTCTTAGACTTCATCAGCCCAGAAAGCCTTACGTCCTTGCAAGGCCATGCTCAACTCGGTTCCCTCATGTTGCTCTACGGCCTGTCGCGATTAGAATTCCCTTCATTCATGCTGGACTATATCGATGTTGATTTTTTGTTTTTGCTTCAAGCATCTGCAAGATTAGGTGTCAAAATGTCCGCCTACGGCATTACCCGGTTGGCCTCATTTTTGTTGGTACTGGATCTCACCATGACCGGCAGCCCTGTGTTTTTCCGAGCTCCAGCGCGAGTCGACAGCGTACTGTTTGTTTATGGCTTGACACGTCCAGACTTTGCATTGTTTGTATTGGACCGTGTAAGTGTAGGATCTCCACCCTTACTCAGAGCATTGGCTCAACCAGACTTGGCGTCATTGGTTTATGGCATGGTTCGATTGGACTTGTTCTTGCTGATCTCGGATCATTTTCATTATGGATTCTTGCTGTTCTTGAGAGCATTTTCTTGCCTGGGATTTTTGCTTCCAACCTATGGCCTATCGCGGCTGGGCTTCTCTTTGCTTTCACCCGATTCCTTCAACTCAGACTTGGCGACTTCGATGAGAAGCTCCGCTTAACCAGGGAGTACCTTACCTACCTATGGCATGTCCAGAATCGACTTCTCACTATTGGTGCTGGATCTTATTCGACCTGGTCTGCCATTTTCGTCACACATGTTTGCGTGCATTGGTTTGTCTTCGACAGTCTTTGGTTTGGCACGACTTGGTTTGTCCTCTTCGATGCTGGATCTTTTGCACTTTGATTCAGCCTTGTTGTTGAGGTCGCATGTGCGACTAGGCTTCCTATCATCCGTTTATGGCCTTGCCAGGCTTGACTTCCCACTGTTGATCTTGGATCATGCACATCTGGGAAGCACAATCTCATTGCAAGCCTATGTCCAAGCAGGCTTGACACCATCCACCTATGGTGTTTCGCAGTGTGACTCTTTGACGTTCATCTTGGATTTCATCCACTTAGGCCCGATGTCATCACCAAGAGCCATGGCGCGGGCCGAAAGTTCCATGTCAGCCTATGGTTTCACATGTCCTGAACTCAGTTTGCCGTTGTTGGACCTAGCAAATTCTGGAAGCTTTATGCTTTTGAAGGCCCACTGTTGTGTTGGTTCCGTGCTTCCAGTCTATGGACTAGCCAGAATAGAGTCGACCCTGCTGGTGCTGGATTTTGCGCATTCTGGATTCATACTGTCCTCACGCTCATATTGCCGCTCAGAATCGCCGATGTTGGTGTTTGGCATCATGAGGATTGAACTCACCTTTTCAGTCCTTGACCTCATTCACTTGGACTCGTTCTTGTTTCTTCGAAGTTTCGCACATTTCGACCTGGTCGCGCTGATTTATGGCTTGTGCCGCTTGGGCTTGACTCTCTTAACTCTGGACCTTTCCCACTCTGACCCAGCACCATTGCTGCACTCTTCCCTTCGCGTCGGATTCTTGCTGTTAGTATATGGAATGAGTCGTCCCGACTTCATGTTGCTTGTCTCAGACTTCGTCAACATTGGCTTGAGTCCATCCCTGCACAGCTTTGTTCGCCTAGGTTCACCTCCATTGGTCTTCGGGGTGGTTCGTTCGGAATCAGTACCTCCTACAATTGATTGTGCTCATCCTGAATTCTCATTGTTATCACGAAGCCCTATGCACTCAGGTTCCACGCTGCCAGTGTTTGGCTTGTCCTGCTCAGAGTTTCTCCTGTTTCTGTTGGATTACTCCAACATCGACAGCCCATCATCAATGCAAAGTTTCGCACACATTGAAAGCTCTCCATCGGCCTATGGACTAGCACGACTTGGCCTCGTTTTATTGATTTTGGACCTCACATTTTTTGGCTTCTCATCATCTTCACATAGTCCTACTTGTTTCAGCTCCAATCCATTGGTCTTTGGCTTGGCTCGATTGGGTTTCATGTTGTCCACCATTGATTTTGTCCATGTGGACTTGCCCTTGTTGCCTCGCAGCTTTACTCGGCCAGGAAGTGCACTGTTGCTTTTTGGCATGACGTGCTCAGATTTGTTGCTGTCATTGCCTGACTCCATGCCTCTTGGCTCCTCATGTTCCTTGCGAGGCTTCGCACGGCTGGGACTGGCCTTGCCAGCATATGGCATTTCGCGACTGGACTCGTCCATTTCCATCTTGGACTTGGCGCACATTGACTTGACCCTGCCACTGCAAACTCTTTGCCAACCTGGCAGTTTGTTGTTCGTGTTTGGCATGACCTGTTTGGGTTCGTCCATCTTTGTTTTGGACTTCGTCCAATTCGAAAGTACTTCATCCTTACAATCTTCATGTCGGCCTGGCTCTGCACTGTTGGTCTATGGCTTGAGTTGTTCGGCGCCATCTTTGCCTGTCTCAGATTTTGTGCACTTGGGACTGGCGTTGTTGCTACGAAGCTGCCTGCACATAGGATCATTGCCATTTGTTTCTGGATTGTCAAAGCTGGACTTCCTTCTGCCCTTGTTGGATCCTGTAAGTTTGGGTGTGCCATTGTCTTTACGATCCCACATCCACGCAGGCTTCGTGGTTTTGGTCTATGGTATGACATGTCCTGATTTTACCTTGTCCCTTCTGGACTTGATGAGTGTAGACTTGTCGCCTTCAATTCGAAGCCTTACCCAACTTGATTTCAGCTTGTTGCTCTACGGCATCTGCCGCTTGGACCCACTGCTGCTGGTGTTGGATTATGCCCATCCCGACTTCCTCTCGTCGCTCCAAGGATTTTGTCATCCAGGGTCAGCTCTTTTAGTCTACGGCTTGACAAGACCTGGTTCCTTACTGTTGATCTTGGACTTCATCCATTTAGGATTCTCTTCATCACTTCATTCTTTTGCACATCTTGAATTCTTCATGCCTATTTTCGGGCTGGTACGTTTGGAGCCATTGGCTTCTTCGTTGGATCACCTCCATTTGGAGCCTTCACTGTTCCTCCATAGCTTTTGTCGCTTGGACTCGTTGCTGTTGGTCTTTGGGCTGTCGAAACTGGATGCCTCGCTCTTGGTGTTGGATCTCGCCTTTTCGGGATCTGATCTGCCAATCAGGAGCCTTGTTTGACCCGATTTGTCGATGTCGATTTTTGGCGCTGTGAGACTTGGAAGTTCTTCACTGATCCTGGACTCTATAGGTCTTGGCTTATTCTCTTCCCTGAGAGGATTTGCCTGCACCGACTTTGCACCTTTTCTGTGGGGCATGTCGTGCTCAGATTTGTCCCTCCTGGTTTTGGACTTTGTGCACCCAGGCTTCTTTTTGCCACTGCAGGGTTTTTGCCGACTGGATCCGTTTGCTTCACCCTACAGCATTGCACGTTTGGAACTGCCAATTTCATCATTGGATCACGTGACTTCTGACCTTTCACTGTCATCACAAGGCCCTGCACAATTTGACTCTTCCTTGTTCGTTTACGGCTTGACTTGGCTTGATCCTTTCCTGTCACCGCTTGACTTTGGGCATATGGACTCCAGTTTCTTACCGCAAAGCTTCTTGAGGATTGACTCAGTTCTATTGGTATATGGCCTAACCAGGCTTGGGTCCATTCCATTGACCTTGGATTTTGTGCACCTCGGCAGTTTATCGTTCTCGAGATCCTCAGTTTATTTTGGTTTCGCAATGTTCATTTATGGCATCACACGATCGGACTTGTTGCCATCATTGCTGGATGTCTTGCACATCGACTTGTTTTTGTTTCCCAGATCCTTCGTGCAACTTGGATTCACCATGTCACCTTTTGGTTTGTTGAGATTCGGTTCATCGATACCGATCTTGGATTGTTTATCTCTAGGACCCTTGGTTTTGATGCGAGGCTTCGCTCGGATTGGTTTTGTACTGTTAGTCTATGGCATCAGCCAACTTGAATTAGTGTCGTTGGTGCTGGATCACATCAATCCTGGTTTCTTGATATTCTTACAAAGTCATGTGTGCATTGGTTCTGCCATATTGCCCTATGGATTTACACGACCTGGGCCATCTTTGTCAATCTCGGACTATCTGAGTTCAGGCTCGAGCTTGTTGCCACAAACTTCCTTGCGACTTGGTTCGTCAGTGCTGGTCTACGGAATCACGAAGTCAGGCTCGTTGTCATCCGCCTTGGATTTCATCAGCTTGGAGCCTCTGCTGTTGATCCAATCCTTCTGTCACTTGGGTTTCTTGTCGCCAGCTTATGGCATGGTAAGTCTGGGCAGTATATTGCCAATCTCAGATTTTGCCTTTGGTGGCTCAAGTCCTTTGCTTCAAAGCTTTGCATGTTTGGGGTCGGCTGTGTTCGCTTATGGCATGGTCAGGCTTGAAAGTTCGCTGTCACTGCTGGACCATGGCAATTTAGGCTTCTTGCCGTTTCCACACAATTTTGCCAGACTCGACTTCTCTTTGTTGATCTATGGACTGTCATGTTTGGACTTCCCTCCATTCCTTTTGGACTACATGTCCGTGGGTTCCAGCACGTCCATCCGAAGCTCTTTGCAGCTGGAGCTCACGTTGTCCGTTTACGGCACGACGTGCCTTGAAGCCTTGCCACCTTTGTCGGACTCCATCGGCATGGATTCACTGCTGTTGCCACGCAGCCTCCTTCAGCTGGGATTCTTCCTTTTGATTTATGGCTTGACGCGTTTGGGATTCACTTTGTTCCCCTTGGAGATGATGGAGCTGGGATCTCCGCCTTCGCTGTACTGAGCTCAGAATGATCAGAATGAGAATGGCGTGGCGTCCAGAGTGGAGCATCGTGGCATAGTGCATGTTTGTGCATAGTGGAGCCGTTGGCGGTGTGTAATGTTAAAAAAGATAATAATGAACATATAAGTTACATATATAAGTGTTGGTTTGTTGCTGCATGATTTTGGTTTTTAATGGAGATGTCGTCAACATGTAGACTTTGGTTTTGGGCTGTCCCTATGGGCCTACGGCTTTGGCGCCCGCAGCTACCAGGCTCTTTTAAAGTCACGTGCGAAAAACAAAGTATCTAGGCATCCAAAACAGCAACCATTGGAGCCGCAAAGCCCACCTGACAAATGGACTGTGAATGGCAAATGGACACATTCTGACAGATTCACCTCTAAATTTCGCCGTTTCGCCATGTCACCTCAAAGTGAGGTGGAAGAAGAGGACAGACACTGGATCTGAAAGTAAACTGAAAATCCCATTATTGAAATAATTATCCCAGTGTTTCTCCATTTTTCCTGTTACCATCCAACTGATCCTAATGTCACAGGAAAGGGTTACCGAATCCTTCAGACTCCACGACAGGAAGTGACAGAACCCTCGGAGAGAGCGCTGTTGAGTGGAGTGCACCAGTTTCTGCCCCCAGCTGTGAGGATTATATTATAGAAAGGGCTAGCGCCCAGATGCCGCCGACCCCACTATTGTGGGGTCGTGTAGAGAGAGGGAGAGAGAGATAGAGGGAGAAAGGTAGATAGATAGATAGATAGATAGACAGATAGACAGATAGACAGATAGACAGACAGACAGACAGATAGACAGACAGACAGATAGATAGGTAGGTAGATAGATAGATAGATAGATCAATAGATAGATAGATGGATGGATGGATGGATGGATGGATGGATAGATGGATGGATGGATGGATAGATAGATGGATAGATAGATAGATAGATAGATCAAAACGTGCCATGTAGCAGTTTCGAAGCCCAATAGAAACAGTTTGTAGGGCCTATGGGGAGGTACGATGGCAAAGCAAGCGGAGGGTTGTGCGGT
>Ga0126342_10003141_pt1 | contig 26985 bp, 28 predicted proteins | sample Cyp1metagenome_FD_92528 | JGI IMG/M metagenome (GOLD analysis project Ga0126342, IMG submission 92528) | Coral microbial communities from Lord Howe Island, Old Settlement Bay, Australia - Cyphastrea 1 metagenome | ecosystem: Host-associated > Invertebrates > Cnidaria > Coral ...
AATGAGTCATAATGAGTCATAATGAGTCATAATGAGTCATAATGAGTCATAATGAGTCATAATGAGTCATAATGAGTCATAATGAGTCATAATGAGTCATAATGAGTCATAATGAGTCATAATTCCATGGAGAACACAACACTCCAACTCACATCCAGCAAATCAATGCCTTCACACAATGACTTGATGTGTAAATCTTCCAAAAGATTGCATGAAAAGAACCTTCTTTGTCGATATTTGTCGATGCTTGTCCTGTGTTATGAGATTTGTTTGACATCATGACAGGACTATGCGACCATCATCTTATTCAACAATGCCATTTCAGCCCCCTGGCACATTTGCAGATTTGCTGCGACTGCTGAATTGCAACAGAATGCTTTGTTGAACCTTGACATATCTTGACCCTATAGCCATCTATAGCCTATATCCATCTATATCCGTAATTATCCGCAGGATGTGTTTTGATGCATTTGCATCAGGACATATCAGGACAGCTCACAATGATGCTTTGTCACCTGCCGCCTCAGGGTTCCCTCGGCAGATGCCCCAGGTCCTTTGGTATTCCTTTGGTCCACCGGTCCTTGTCGTTGGTTGTCGTTGCTTGTCGTTGGTTGTCGTACTCCCAGCTCAAGGCTCAGTACTCCCAGCAGCTGGTGCCAATGTTTGATGAAGAAAGAACGAAGGCGAAGACATGGTTGAATTCGCAGAGTTGGGCGCCTTGGCTGTAGATTGGGGCAGTGGTGAATAGGTATTGATGAGCAAGGCAAGGCTGTTTCCATTTAGAGCAGGACCCATGGAACCATGGTTGTTCAGGCTCCCAAAGCAGAAGCTCTCATTTTTTTGCTTGCTATTCAAAAGGTAAGGAAACAGCATCCAGTTGTCTGTCAGGAAATGGGCGGTACCAACTTCAAAACAGCCCTGGACGCGGCATTTAATGCGGCTCAGCTTGACTCGTAGTTTGGACAGAAACAGTCCAAAACAGTCTGAAAGCCCAATCAAAGGCCATCACAGCTTGCTTGGAAGGAGAAAGCAGGAATTTGGAAAGGCTTTGAAGAAACAAAGTGAAACAAAGTGCAGCAAGACCCCACATGACCCCACTCTTGCCTTGGTTCATGCATCGAAGATCATCGAAGAAACATGGACCATCATGGACCGTGGAGGGTCAGCTCAACAGTCGTGGTTCAGAAATCAGCCTGGAGAGGCCATCAGTCGCAGCGTCAGTGCGGGGACCACTTCCATGTGCCAAAAGGCTGGGCTGCATCGAGCCACATCGAGCCATATCGAGCCGACATCTCCAACATGTCCTTGTGCGAAGATCGAGATTGGGGTGGACTTTTAGCATTTTTTGTTGTATGTCTGCTATAGTTTTTGCTTAATCAATTCTGCATAGTTTGTGTTTCTGAGTCTAAAGATGTCTAGAGACATGATCTCATTTTGCAGACTTGACAGAATTGCAGACAGCCTGCCAGGCCATCCTGTTCCTGACCGATGGGCAAGCTGACTTCACCGAATCGGACTTCGCATCGATGCTCAGCAAGAACTCAACCTCGGTGACTGGAGATGCCCGCAAACTTGACGGCAAGTGGAATGCCACACAGGCAAATGTTCATCTACCAGACTAGCAGTATTCTACCAAATGTCAAGTTTTTCTAAATCAATAAATGTTGCTTTAGAACTTTAGCCCATCTTGATCATCTTGCCAGACTAGCAGCTTGAGGATAGCCGAACAGATTTTGACACTTTGCCGGTCAATGATTGCAATAGTCTTGGCGTTAGCCACTATGATCACTATGCCAGCTACCACACGGGGGCCACCCAACAAATCACATCCAAAATCCAAATACCTGCCACCATCTGCCACCTAAATTCAGAGCGGTTCTCTCAGCGGAAGCAAGGATTCAATCGCGTTCTCAGGAGTTTAGCTCCTTGGCAGATGGCAGTCGACAAAGTGGGGAGACTGGAGCCTGGTGAATCTGACGAAGATTGGTCTCCGACTTTTTATACTTTTTGGGCTTCGGATTAGCGGTTTGAAGCTTCGGACTTTTTGGCGAAAACGTGCGAATATGTGATGGTGATTTGCCTTTTGGCACTGTGAATTGCAGAACAGTACTAACATCTCTCAATATCCTTTCCCCAAGACCCCAAGATATGATTTTCCAGAGATCCTTGAAGACAATGCAGCCATCCATGCTCACTTTGGGGTCGCCACAAGTTGCCGCAATGAGGTGTTGCACTCTTTACCTATGCTTTGGGTTCTGGTGCAGATACCACCATCACTCGCCGTTTGGCTTGCGAGAATTCAGGCCACTGGGCATCAGGAAGGGAAGGGAAAGATGGGAAAGGCGCAAGTATCATCCAGGAGACAAATGTTGGGAGGGCAAAGAGCAAATGATTTGCCTTTGTTTCATTTTGATACATTTCTCATCCATTGTTCATCCATGTTCTCTTTGATGCAGGCATTTTCTACCCACTCGCAGATGGAGCAGACTTGAGCACAGTACCTTTCCCAGCTGCGGAGGGCAGTAGTACCTATGTGTACCCCAGCACCTTTTTGATTTTTGAAGGATCATTTTCAAAAGAATGATATAACTCGACCATTTGCTTGCAGGCAATTATCTGATATTCTTACACTTATATACACTATATTGTTATTATTATTGCGGGTCTGTAGTGCTTTTTCCTCTTCGTCATGAAGCGGCACGAACCCAATTTTATTGATTCCCACTGCTGGCGCTTGCAAATCAGTTGGGTTTGCTCTAGTTTGTTTGGCGTTGTTTTCTTTTTTTGATCGTGTCGTTTGTCCTTTGGGAAGTTCGTGTCGACATGCTTTCTGATCGAGTGAAATATGTTGAAATGCAGCTATTCTGTGGGCCAGTCTGCGCTCAGAGGATTTGTCCAAGCAACATATTTGAAGGGATTGCCAGTGGGTGTTTCTCAAAATTGGGGTACCCAAGATTTTCTTACTATTAGAGAATATTAGAGAATATGACCCCACAACTCGTGCCCTTTGGTGCCCTTTGGTGCCCTTTGGTGCCCTTTGGTGCCCTTTGGTGCCCTTTGGTGCCCTTTGGTGCCCTTTGGTGAATGGACTCCGCATGGACTGTGCATGGACTCCGCATGGACTCGTCCAGGCAATGTCGAAGTACTATGAGTACTTCGCGTCAGGTGCAGACGTTCAGACGTTCAGACGTTCAGTACGTGTTTTTCTCTCTCAGTTGAGCAGGATTGGAAATGGAAAATCATGGAAATGCAATCATCATATTTGGAGGAGAGATGAGGAGAGCCAATTCTTGACATCCAACTATAACCAACTAGTATATCTAGTATATATCATGTCTGGCTCTTTTGGTTCGTTTGGTATAGATTTCGAGTGACCTGACGCAGCTGTAGGCTCTTTATGTGCGGATTTCCACACCCCTTGTCAGGCGTGGAGATTTGCACTCCTTCCTTCACGCGTTACCAGGATGTAGTCACCGGGGCTGAACTTTGGCCGGCCTGTTTGCCAAGCTACAACCGATCTTCTGGTGAGCAAGGCTGCCACTGGAACCGCCAAATTTGCGGGCTCGGTGCTGTGTGGTCTCCCACGGCGCTCGTAGATTGCTGGAAATATTTTTGGTACAATGGGCGTAGGCTATCTGAAGCTTACAACTGCCTTCAAAGATCTTCAAAGTATGGATCTATGGATGATCTTTCAGATTGGAAGCTATTTGAGCGGCACATGTATATGTAAAGCGGTGCCTCGGTTGAGAACTGATCCCTCAAAACTGAAGGTTTCGGAGAACTTCAATCTTTCCCTCATCTTTCCCTCCTGTTTTCATCAGCTACGCTACTACGCGTGAACCACATAAGTGAACAACGCTTGCGCAGGGCTTCTGGGGGTTAGCTGCCTGGATTTGAACCTCATGATCGATATGAGCACGATTAAGTCGCTCGGCAAAGTGTCAGCACCGAAAGGGAAAGATCCATGGACAGATGTCTGGAGCTTCCATAGGTTTGAAAAGAGGCATATGATTGATAGATATTGATAGCATATTGATAGCTTATTTAAATGTATCTTATTTCTTTTAAACATGTTTAAACACATATTCAAATTTATTCAAATGTATTGAGTATTGAAAATATGAAATCATGGAGGGGAAGAACAATACAGATGAAAGATGATGCAAGTAAGATTGAATCATGACATGACATTCACATGTCAGACTTCCATTTCGATCAAAAAAGGGCAACATTGGGCAACTGCCAATGGGTCGGAATTCTGATTTCAGCATGCCAGGAGTGCAGACTATTTCAGCAACTTCGTTTGCAAACTCTCGGATCTCACGAAGCAATGCCGGCAGCTGGACATGAACGACTGCCGCTTGGAAAAGCTACGGCGAGCCGTTGATCCGCAATCCTCCTGCCTGGAAGCCCAGGGTGTGAAGGGACTCCAAGGATAGATCTGTGGTTTAAACATGTGTATACTACATGTTCCCGTTTATACTGTGATTTATTTGACATCTACATCCAATTGAATAAATGCTGTTACCATCTTGCACCATCTTCCACCACTTTGGTAACAGCATCTCTTTCGTACTGGAGGGCTTTACGATGCCCTCGCCAGGTATCGACATGACGCTTGATGCAACTTGTCCATGTGCGGATCCGACCTGTCAAGACAACGAGGACGAGAGATCCAAATGCAACAGCTAAGTCAAATCGACTTCTTCCATTCTTCAGGTGTTCTTATCATTTCTTATCTCTTTCAAGACCTTCCTATCTTTGCTTGAAAATTCAAACATGTGCATCATCTGTGCCTTTCACTGCCATTCACATTCCACTTTACGGCTGTACCAGGATGCATATTTCATGAAAGGAATTTGACAAGGTCGGAGCACCCCTACAGCTGGTTTTCTTTGAAAGGAACGTTCAGCCAAGCCTTCTCCAGTTAATTTTTCCAGTTCTCTTGGGCGCACATAGATTGATTGCGACAAAGCATAGGCTGTTGTAATCCAGACGGGATCAGTGATTACCGTGCTGCACAACCTCACCATACCTCACCTAACCACCTAATTGCTCCATATCATCTGGGGTTGAATGCAGAGTATGCAGAGTAGAGGAACAAGTCTGCAGCTTGACAGAAGTACACTTGATGCAATCAAAGAACAGATTTAGATTCGCCATCCAATCGATTGGATTCACTAGATCAACTTGTGATTCAGTAATTCCCGGCAAGAGTTTGAATTCAGACCTTACAGGAGCTTCTGTACTGTCCTCATTCATTTGAATAATATAATATATGTATATAAATATATTATATTATATTATATTATATTATATTATATTATATTATATATCAATCAATTATTAACCATAATTACATGAATTATTGCATTGACATGTTGCAACCCAAAAGATTCACAGCCTGTATTCTTGCTCGCGTACGTTCCCGCAGGACTTCTTGGATGAAAAAAACTATTTCTGCGACACTTGGGTGCCTTGCCTGATAAAGTGAGACTATTTGTGACCCCATCGACTCGACTTAAGTCTTAAGTATTCGTCCAGGTCTCTCCCCAAAATCTCCGAATTCTGTTGCAGTGTTTGCTGCACCCTGGCACCATGTACATCCTGGGAGCATTTCACTCAAGGTGGGTGACGATTGCAGCAAAGCTGCATCTGACTGGGGTTATTCCGCATCGGGTCAGCCTCTTGGCTGCCGAACCCCTGCAGGGTAGAGGTATGTGGAGGTCTTCATGAGATCTTTTAGCTCGAACTCTGTTTTTTTTTTATCAGCCTTGCAGTCGCAGCCAAGGGAACAGGTGTTGGCGCAGTGCCGACGTTCTTGCTCCTGGACTTCACATTTAGTAAGTTGAAGTAAGTTGACATCTTGAGAGTCTTACGAGATTGAACCAATCTGAACCAACCCTCAAAAAATAAAGGGCACAAAAGTGCACCAAGATGCACCAAGTATTTTGCTGCTTACACGATGATTCCTTTCGTTGAGTTTGAATGATGTGTTCTTATCAGTTGTCACGGGAGTATTCACATGCGTTCATCGGTTTCTTGCCATGGCTGCTGCAGTGATGTTTCTTGCTGGGACCATGCAGGTGGCAGATGCCCTGTGGGAACCTGTCCGCAACAAGCACAATGCCAGAAGCTTGCTGTAAGGCCAGCCATAGCAGCCACGGTAAGGTTCTTCCACAGGTGCAAAGACCACTGTAGGGGGGAATAAAGACAGAAACGGCTTCTGCTCGGCATCTCTACGTGAATTCCAGCAGATGCCATTGTCAGAAGAAACTTTTGATTCCATATGTATATGTATAAGTATAATATATATATATATGTATGAGTTTGTCCAAAAACGGGATATATGTACCAGGTACCACCAAATGGCTGTTTTATCGTGAAAAAGTATAGAATTTCGGGTACCGTATAGACAGACCCATATTGGGATATATTGGGGCAGAGAGCTCGCTATTTGAATTTGTCACTTTGAGTATCAATGGCATAAAGCGGTCGGGCTCTCCAGTCAAAGCATTCTGGCATCATCTATGGTCCTCATTGGAACGACTTTCTTTCTCCTTTCCATCCCATCCCATTCCCATTCCCATCTGTTCATGTCCCACATCTCACCGCCTTGAGGAACGGGGCGCTCATCTCTGATTCCACATGTCGCAGCCAGCGAACTGACAAAGTGACTCCAAACAACATCCAAAATGTAGACCCCAGCGACTTGGCACCAAACTCTGATATTCTCTGCACAGAGTTCAAATTTGGGTAGCCGTGCCAGGTGGTGCGCTCGAAAGACCGGCGTTCTGAGATTGGTCCAACTGTGCAGCTTCTTTTTTTTCTTGAGGTGCGACAACAACATCGGGGCAAGACTCAAGTACTTTCAGTTCCTTGTCTCTTCGCTTGTATCGCTTGTGGCCTTGTGGCAGATGTTTTATCCCCTGGCAGGTTGGAGGTATTGGTGGTTGTCAAGTGTTGTCAATGGCCAGTAACTGGTTGTCTTTTGGCCAATGGAATGAATTGACATCAGATCGTGATAGATCATGTAACCGGTGATGGTTTGAACAGCACCAGCTTCATGCCGGCGCGTTCAGGTAATGTTGGAGGAGCAAATTCCGCTGGACCTGCAGGGCCACAGTGGATCTGTCTCTATATGTTTGTTGGATCCTGGCTGGTTTGATACGCCCATAGCGAGGAAGTGCCCGCAGCTCTGCAAACAATTGATGCACTGTTTTTGCCAATTTTTCGCCCTTCTTTTTGCGAACAACTTCTCTGCTTAATGTATCTTAATGTCGTGTTCACCAAATTTGTTTGCCAAGTGTGAATCCCCAGGTCTGGACTTTTGGACACCCACAATTTGTGTAGGTTTGACGGTTTGACCTTTTTTTGGTCCAGGTTGGTTTGCCAGTCACATCATGGAGCCGAGGATGGGCGGAAGACCGCCCAATTCTCATTCTTGGCAGCGAATGATGAGAATCTTGTGGGTCATGACCCATGCGCATCTTTGGGTTCGTTTCGACTCTTTTCAATTGCGGCTTTCAAGTCGAAGACATATTGAATCTTTTGAAGAATTTCACATCCACCTCAACAGGATCTTCAACTCATCGGCCAAATGTCCGCTGAGTACTTTTCAGGAGTTGTTGTCGGATGACAAGACTTCTCTCTAGAGCAGTTTATCCAGCGCCGAATGACGCGAAAAAAAAATACGGATGTCTGTGCGAATCATGTGCGAATCAGTTGTCGAAAGATAGCAGATCATGTTGCAGTATGGCAGTATGGTCATTCACTGGAGTTCTGCATTTCATCGCGCTGTGCGATCAGGTTGCAGAGAGCTTCTGCAAAAAGAGCTGGCTGAACAATCAGGTGCAGTCTTTGAATCCTTTGGCTTGTGAATTGTTTTGGTTCTAAAGAGTGGGATTATATCGAAGTGCTGGCGAGCCTTTTGCAGATATTTCAATAAATTAAGAATTGAGACGTGTCATTGTAATTGATGAGTGATACATAGTGATACTAAGTAGTGACATGTAGTGACTAGTGACTGATAGGGAGGTACTTGTAGTGTCATTGGCACTTTCATCTTCGATTCTTGATCCGTTAGCACCTTGAAGGTGCTTCAGACCATCAGAGACATTCGCTTGGGCCAAAGAGGGATGGAGGAGAGAAAGTACCAGAGTTCGCATATTATGGTCCAGATAGGTAAAGATAGGTGCAGATAGTTGCGGATAGGATGGCCGTGATTTCTTCATGGGATTCTGTTTGAGTATGTTTGAAATCCAACCGGTCACATTCGCTTCAATGGCTCACAGAGTGCTCCTGAAATGTTACATATAAATGTGTTGCTAAGATATGCTTGATTCGACAATCCAAGATGAGTGAATCCGTACCTATCTCTTGATCGGCGTACCGGCGTGAGAATGAACAGCGGCGAACTCAGGAAATGACTTCTTGGAATCCTTGAAAGGCCAGGAGTAGTTTCAGTTTTGTTTGAAGTGAGCATATGGGCGGGATGTCATCACGAATCCAGACACTAACGTGTACTCCATGTACAGGGTACCATTTGTTGACCCTGGCCTTTGTGGATTTCCATGTCATGGTATTTCGTTGTCTTCAACCCATACATACCAATACTATATAAGTATTGACGTATATGGACGTGTATGGAATAATTGCCATGAATATGTGTCATTCACCAAGGAAGTAGCACTGTTCCGGTTTCTCATTGTCAGGTGACGGGTTTGTTGAGACCTTCTCATCAAGCGAGGTCTCCAAACAGGACCGTCAACAGAATTGCCCAGCCAACTGCCCTGAACTGCCTATGATACAAGAAATCAAAAGCACAAAGTCTTTGTATCAATGTTTGTTACTCCAAGTGCGTCATTTGAAACGGTTGGATCAAGATCAAATGATTCTCAAACCACATATGGAGGACTTGAGCTCCGTGCACACCATCACAGCCTTGCTATTTGCCGGTCTCTATCCCAACGTGGCAAGAATAGATGTTCCGAAGGCTGGGAGGAATAACATGAAACTGCAGCAGGTGAAACCATGTGAATCCTTTGAAAATCTTGCAAGGTAAAAGGATCAATGTTTTTTGCTGGCAAATATAACAAGCATTTGTACATAGGCATGTAAAGAGTGAGGCCTTCATTCCCTATCAGCGCTAAAAGAATGAAGAAAATCGTTCCAGTCATTAGACATTGATTTTCGAGAAAATTACGTATCATGATGCTTCAGGGTGTGAAGGCACGATGTCAAAACCCCAACGCTGCAGTCACCCACCGAGAAGTTCCCACTCCTCTCTGCGGGCTCTGAGCAGCCGGGCACCCCAGCGTCACGGAAGGGACACTTTTGCTTCCAAACAATTCTTCCCAGGGAACTTCAAAGTGGCTGAACACCTGAAGACAAATAAACTTTGCAAATTGTTCCAATTGGTCTGGAGGTGTGATGCCACGCCGTGTTACAGTACTTGCATCGTGACCAAACCTTTCCCAGTCCAGTCTGGACGCGTTTGCTTTGCGGCATTTCTCCAGGTTGAAAATGCACCCAGGTTCCTTGTGTACCAGCCTCAATTTCTGGACAGAGATGCCAGTCCTCATTCGGTGCACTGAAAGCACGTCAAACTTGGCACTGGTCAGGCCATGGCAAAATCGAAGGGCTGTGCGGTTCTCAATACTCTGGCAATGAACTCGCCCTGGAATGTCTTGCAACATCTTGTAGTAGCTGCGATGCCAACCTTTTCTTCTCATCCTGCTTATGTACCTGTGTACTGTGCTCATTTGGTGATCTTCAGAGTCAAATGAAACAGCATAGGTCTTATAGATTCTTTTAGATTCTTACAGTTTTTTTTGGAGATTCTGATAGTTTCTTATAGATTCTTGTCTTGATTCCAGCTTCTTTTGCAAATGGCAAGGGCTTGAAGAGCACCCAAGGCATCGTACCAACAATCGATGGATTTGCTATCACACAAAGATGAAGACTTCGCAGGTCCCATCAGAGCAGGGAAATCAAGATGCCGGAAGTGCCGACTTGGACGGGGATACTGACAATAGAAATTATGAAAAAAAAAGGTAGTGGTAGTTAATATACACAAAGCCAGTTCTGTCACAATTCAAGTTGTTTGGCTTTGGCTACTGGCTGTTTGCCCAGATATCTGCTGAAATCTTCAGACGGCATTCACGCGACAAAGTCTTCTGGAATCGAAGGATCCACACTGTCCAGAAGCTGACACTACAAAGCTCTATTCCATTGGGTGCACGTGTATTTTTCCTTAGCCCGTTTTTTTTCTTCCTGCAGCAGCCACAGCTTTTCAGGTCAGTCTTTGTCGACCAACGATGAATAATTAATGGATATTCATAATATATATATATATATATATACAATCGAAGGAAGTTTAGAAGTCAAACTTCCGACAATATCGGCAGATGAAAAGCAGAGATGGGAAGAGTCAGAGAAGAAAAGAGAAGAAGAAAGAAGATCAAAAAAGAGAGGGTCTCAGAAGAAAGAAGATCCAGGTGCGCGAAAAGGTAGGAAAGTCGCGAAACACTGTGTTTTTCCAATGATTTGTGGCTCCAGAGGGTTGAAAAGTAGGCTCGCTGAAGCAACGGGTGCGGAACCAGCTGGCCAGATGAGAGATGAAAAATGGCACGCCGTTGTGGCGCGAAGCACGTTTCCAAGTCAAAATGTACAAAACACACCAGGTTCGGGCCACTTTTGGAAGTTGTGATGTTGAAAACGTGCACGCCGTTGTGACGCGAAGCACATTTGCAAGTCAAAAAGCTAAAAACACATCACGTTCGGAGCACTTTTGGAAGTTGAGATGTCGAAAAAGTGCACGCCGTTGTGGCGCGAAGCACATTTGGATGTCAAAGTGTACAAAGCACACCATGCTCGGACCACTTTTGGAAGTTGAGATGTCGAAAAAGTGCACGCCGTTGTGGCGCGAAGCACATTACATGTCGAAGTCAAAATGTTAAAGACACATGTGGACGTTCAGATTTCGTTCTGCGTGGCAGGCGCAAGGGATTGTGCACTTGTCAAAAGTGAGCAAAACGTGAGTAGCAGTTTCAAAAACGATGGCAGGCGTGGGACATTTGAAGAGGATCTGGCAAGATACGTTTTCCGTCACAGGCGCAGTACAAGAGACATGTTCATCAGAGATGTTGGGAGGTCAGGGCGCTGATTTCCTGAGAGGGGTTGCATTTTGGAGCATCAGATCATCAGGTTTGCTGAGATGATTTTGCGTGACAGGTGCAGCACTTCGTATTGACCTGGCATCACTTTTTCGTAGCAGGCGCAGTACTTTAGACAGATGGAGTCGAAAAATTGCAAAACGCATTGGCACGAGGCCGCCAGCTCTGCACCCAACTTTCCATTTTTGAAGGAAGTTTCGCAGAATTGCTTCGTTTTAGATGTTGCCAACTTCGAAAATTGAGGAAGTCTCGCAGAATTGCTCCATTTTTGATGTTGTCGAGTTCAAAAAATGAGGAAGCCTGGCAAAATCGCTTCGCTTCTGGTGTTGTCAAGTTCAAAAATTGCAGAAGTCTCACAGGATAGCTTCGTTTTCAAACTTGCAGATAGACAGATAGACAGACAGATAGATAGATAGTTAGTTAGTTAGTTAGATAGTTAGTTGGATAGTTAGATAGTTAGGTAGTTTTATAGTTAGATAGCTAGATAGTTAGATCGATAGATAGGTAGATAGATAGATAGATAGATAATCTAGGTAGATAGATAGATAATCTAGGTAGATAGATAGATAGACAGATAGATAGATCGACAACTACAACTACAACTGCAACCACAACTACACTATAACTACAAATACATATACAAATAAACCACGCTACAGTACACTAATTACACTACAACTGCGACGACAACAACAACAGCAACAACAACAACTACTACTACGACTACTGCTATTGCTGCTACTACTACTACTACCACCACTACCACTGCCACTGCCACTGCCACTGCCACTGCCACTGCCACTGCCACTACGACGACGACGACGACGACGACTACTACTACTACTACTACATTACACTACACTACACTACACTAATTCCACTACACTACGCTACACTACACTACATTACATTACACTACACTCATCACACTACACCACAGCTACAACTGCAACTACAACTACAACTACACTAATTACATTACACTACAACTACAACTCCACTACACTACAACTACAACTACAGCTGCACTACAGCACACTCTACATCCAGCAGTTGTGGGTGAGGTGACCACCGCAACCATTACAACCACTCCAAAAAACACAAATCCAACCAGCTTTCGGTCCATCAGTGGATTCGCTTTGCCATCCAAGCATCACAGCAACTCACCTCTCCTATAGGTTTCCTATGGTTTCCTATTATTGAAACTTCCGCCACCGCCTTGCGCGGTACTACTGGTATATATTTTTTTAAAAATATTCTATTATGTTTTATTATATTAGTTATATTGTTTTATATTATATTATATTATATTATAGTATAGTTATAGTATATTATATTATAGTATATTAATATATTATATTATATGTTTTTATTTAATATAATAATCGATGATTTGAAAAATATCATATATAGTATGATTTAAAATTATGTAGTAAAATAATATATATTAATATATATTCCCAATAGATGACTGTTGGGCCCACATCATTATCACTCTTGTCCTACCTTTCCATTTTCTGTTGCAGGTTTTCCTGAGAGATAGCTCGTTCTTGGCTCCGAATGCCTGTAACCTCAGCTCTGATGGCAAGCATCTGGGTTTCTTCCAGAATTTCAATGAAATTTCACAAGGAAAAGGATGTAACAGTGCCAAAATATGCCAAAATTCTTATAGTTTCTCCTGAATTGAAGGCATTTCTGGAATTTGTTGGATTTGCCATGACCAAGGCTTTACTTCTCTTCGGTGGTGAAGCAAATACGCTAAGTATGGCTCTCAGCCATGAAAGAAAAAAACTGTTGCAAAACACATCAAAGCATCAAAACACAATGTCTGTTGCATCAGACTTCGGTGCACCACTGTTCCAATGTCTCAAACAAACCGAGTGCATCCAAGTGCTACGATTGACTCTTCAAGTCATTTGAATCATTTCAAGACCAAGGCATCCACCCTTGGGAGAAGAGCGTATCCATCGGGACAGGCAGTGAGAAGCATTGGCACACGGTGACCGTGGCCCCCCGCATTGCAGCGCTGCTGCGACAGCGCGGCGCCCGGATTCCAGCTGTGTAGTCAGATGTGTGACTTGATCCAGCAGCTCCTGATTTATCAAAAGTACTTGTTTCATTCAATACACTATTTTCAAAGGAATCATTGCCCAAGGCTTTCTTGTTTCAACGTGTTTAGTCTTATTGGGATTTACTGGGCAAGGTTGGTAGCACCTGCAATGAGTGATAGTTGAAACCTCGAGGCTGCGGCATTCTTTCGATAACCTCTTGCGACGGAAGGCCGCTGGGAATGGGAGGCCACCTTTCGGGGCCAAGACCCGAAAAACGTTGTGGATAAGGACGCAACAGCTGCATCCTGCATTGTCTTGATCGATCCGATAAAGGCTTGAAAACGTGTCCAGCAGATTGTTGCAACGAAGCTGGGGACTTTGTTAGTCAACAAGATGTGTTTTGCCACGCTAAATTTGTACATCGTTCGGTCACGACATAGTAGTCATTAGCAGCAATCAAAATGGGTATCCTTTTGTAGTGCTTCAATCTAAGGACACCGTCACCCAAGGATTGTGACCTATTTTGTGATCAATTTTGTCCCAGGGTCCAGTTTAACATAGTGATAGCTGCTCATATTTTGAGACTCTGTTCATGCAAGCTCCTTCGCAAGGCCACATCACCCTCCACCCCTCTGAACTCAGAGCAGAAGTCGATCTTGGCAGCGTGCTTCACAGGAGGATTAGGGTACCGTGTAATCATGTAATCAGTCCCAGGCTGTACAGGAATGTATGGTTTCGCATGTTTCGCGGCTGAAGTGCCAATGTGTTTCTGTATGTTTCTGTGGGTATCGCATGAAAGCTGCTCTGATGCCAAGCCCTGTGGAGGTACATTGCCGTGATCAACTCTGTGGATATGGACGCGTAAAACAAAAAAACGGTTGCGTGAGGGAGCGACTGACAGTCGACTGAGCATCCAGGGAGTTCCTGCCAAACAATTATTCAATTCAAATGAATTCAAGTAGGTCGATGTCAAGTCAAAGTTCATTTTGGCAACTGACTTGGAAATGGCTTGTGTTGCAGAGCGTGAACCTTCAATCTGACTTGGGTGGAAGGTGATCATTGGAAGACCAATCTTTGTCTCTGGAGCATATTTTAAAAAAAAAAACAAAACATGAAAAAGCTGTCGGGTCAGCCATGACGTCCTGTCGGACTGGATAGACAGGATGGTATGGGTTCATGACTTCAACAGGGAAGGCGGCCACAGTTAAGACCCTGTTTGCGCAGGTTCAACCTGCAGCCTTTTTTTTTATAAATGGTTCAACCGAAAACCGTCTCCAGTACTTGTTGCCATCGATTGCCACCGCCATCGATTTCCATCATTTTCATGGCGATGATCATCCGCAACTTCGACCTGAGTGCCACAAAGCTACCACCTGCCGGTTCTGAAATGCTACATGTAACTTCCAAAGCGAGGGATGGTCTGTGGCTGCCCAAAGCGCGGCAGCTGGGCTAGGATGAGCTCGGGTGAGCTGTGACCCTTCTGGGAACTTCTGATCCCTCTCTATACTTTGCGGATCTTTGTCGTTTCAGGAAAATAGAATCCTGCAACATGCCCCCGCACCCCGTCCCCTGGCCCTTCCCACATACACATGGGCACCCGCACGCCCATATGCCTTTCATGGCCTTTCTGTAAACAATTCTTCACACATGCCAAAATGCTTGGGACATCCGTACATTGTAGCTTTTGGCCCAGACAGCACGGCTTAAAAAGCGGCGTGCATGTTTTTTTTTGAACTACACAGCCAAAACAATTTTGACATTGACATAGTGGCCAAGTCATGCAAATACGATGCATATTGAATTGATGTTCATGGTCAAACGTTAATGCTACATTGCTCCAAGTCGAGTTTCTCACGACCATTTCTCCACGGGTTTCAGATGGTTTCAGGCTTTCCATCACAATTTCAACATGAACTGGGCTCCTTGTTCCAAGATGAAGTGTAAATAAGCCCCAACTCCATTCGCCCATGCTTCAGCAGTACGATGTGGAACCTGACCTTCCCCACCGCATTGGTTGCACCATGCCATGGCTGTAGAGCGTATTGATCCCAAAATGGAGAGTCAGGCAAGGAGAGGATCAGACCAGCGACACCATGGCACAAGCAAAGCTTTGATGCTCTGCGTTTGTTACATTTTGTTACTGACCATTCGTCCGGAAGAACAACTGCTGTTTTTTTCTCCAGGCGTTTCTTTTTAATTTCATGTGGAGCCAAGTGGAGTTGTCGATGGAAGCCGAAGGCCACTCGACATGGCAGCACCATCTTTAAGGAGCGATTGTCGATTTGTATTGTATTTCGTGGGCAGGTTTGCGTGTTTCGGACACATCACATGATGTTACATCGAAAAAAATAATCATATTTATCATTTTATAATATTTTATATCTATTTATATATTTTTATTTATATATCCTTTAATATCCTATATAGTATCCTATCAATTTATACGTAAAAAAACAATGAAAAATACACACATACTCACTCTGCATTTCTCCTGGTCGGACTTAGCCAAGTGGGTGATGTGGGTGACGTGGGTGACCCTTGTGGGTGACGGAACGGGGAAGTGCTTGGTTGCACCGACAGAGGAGCTTTTGGCTCAGTGATCATGTCTGGTTGGGGCCCAAGGGCCCAAGGGCCGAACAAGACCTGGCAGACACATAAGCATCCAGCAAATTGATGCAAATTTGCAATCCCCGCTAGGGCGCTGTATCAACAGAATGTCGAAAACAACTAATGACACATGTAATTGTTCAAGGAATCAAGTGGACTGAACACGTGCACTCAGAATATCTCAGAGTGTCTTCAGGCATCGTTCATGACGAGAGTGCTCGTTTGTACGTACTTCACGTGGAGACGTCTGGGCCTCAGCCGCTGGAGGGGGGTTGGTGTAGGTCACTCTTGATAGTCTGATCGACTCTGGGGAGTTGCCAAAACTATTCTTCCAGGTTTGTCCCAGGCCTTTGCCCCACAATTGCCCAGTTTCCAGACTGGGTGGGTACCTTGCTGTATGTCTTAGTTGGCAGCCTCAGGACATGCTGAATCCCACTCCACTGGGTCAATGCAACCTTCATATTCATGTGTTCAAATTCTTTCATTATTACATTTTAGGAACATATATCATCAATATATTACTGTATACTGTATACATTATATAATACAATCTATACATGATATATTATAATATAAACTATGAGTCATCATGATTTATGTCACAATTAATGCAAGTTAGCTCCTGCCACTTGCTGCCCGGCAGGCTGAAGTTCGCCCAAAGCCTCGATTTCAACTCCTGTCCTGTGGCCCAAGGGATACTAAGAGAAACCACCCCTAAATGAGCAGCGTCAAAAACCTCCAAGTAAGAAAATTATATGGGGATGAAACTAGGTTGGGCCCGCGGAAGTGAAACCCACGGCCACGGAAGCGTGCGGAAGCGCTCGCGGAAGCAGACGCTGATCGTCCGATCGCGGAAGGGCCGCGGAAAACGGTTTTAACTAATCTTCACAAGGAGCTTGTTTTCGCGGAAGCTCCGCGGAAGCAGAATCAACTTACCAATCATCCACGGAAGCTGAAACTGTGCTTGCGGAAGCAGCGCGGAAGACCGCGCGGAAGACAAGTAGGATTAGAAGAGAATTACGTAGCGGTTTTCGCCACCGCTCAAAATGGGTTTGAATCCCTGGTTTGGGAACAATAATTATGTTTGTGCAGATCTATAGTATAGTTATAGTCTCCATTCTTTTCAATGCTTTGGTCACAGTCAATGTGCTGCCCACAGTGCGTGTTGTCCATATGTGACCCGTTCATTCATGGACAGGTTGAGCAGTTCTCCATGGTTTGCAATTTTGATAATCATGAGCTTTAGAGTCGAAAGGGGTTTTGTTTGTCGACTCGACTTTGGGCCGGTGGCATATTGCCTTGAAAGACATTGGACATGTTGAACATTTGCCAATGCTTTACTTGGCATCTCGAACTAATGGGTCTTCGAAGTGATTTCATGCTGCCTCTCAGCACGCGACGCTTGGGGCCAACAAATATGAAGCTGGAGAAGTGACACATATAAATCTTGACCTGAGCTAGGATCACGTTGCCCGGGTTTTTTTGTTCTGGAAGATCCAACAAAGGTCCGGTTCCAAACAGTCACTGAGAATGTGTGCCATTTTAATGAAAAGAGATGAACACAGAAACCTCAGCTCTCAAGATGAAATCTCCACAAAGAGATCCCAGAGACCCAAACTCCCAAGTCTACTATGACTACTATGACTATGACCTGAGTTTTTTTGAGAACACCACGTGTAAATACTTGTAATATCTTGTAATGCCCTCGTAACTCAACCTGACTCTTTTTTGTCACAGCTGTGGAACGTGGCCGTTGGTGCCATGGATGAAAAGCTTCCAGATTATTACAAGGTGCGAATGTGCTGTGGCGCTCCGTTGATGCCAGTTCTGAGCCAGTTTTGGGCAAGATTTGAAGTGATACTAATACGCATATATATATACATATATATATATATATTAATGCGATTCTCTTGCTACTGAATTTTTGAAGTAAAGCCATTGGAATCAGAAGAAACACAAGAACCTGATCAACCTGGATTTGATGCGCTAGGTGCTAGGCATCACTAGTGATGCCGAGATTGATGCGATCAAGAAAGCCTATCGGCAGCTCGCCCTGAAGTGGCATCCCGACAAGAACGACACTCGGAGCTGAACACTGGGATGGGACAGTTGTCGAGCCAAGTCAGTGGTAGGGGCGGAAGCAGAGCATTACAATCATTACACATATTTACACATATTTACACATATTTACACAATATAGGAATCCAATGGAATCCACATCAAATCACATCAACTTAAAATCGTTGACAGAGTGCCAAGTGTTGCCAGGGAATCCATGAGAATCCGACAGAGTTTCTTGAGAGAGTATTCACATGTATTCACCCTTTGGATTCTTTGGATCCTTCGGATTTTGCCTTTCCTTCTGATGACTAGAGCTTTTGGTGATGGTAAAGTTTGTTGGCCAAGGACGGTGATGCTGCAGCAGCGGAGAAGTTTAAGGCCGGGCGTGTGCCATGTTCTTTGACCACGGCACCGCTTGACCATTGCGTTCTACACTGCCACTGAGTTTGATTGGCGAAGTTACATATAATGTTGAAATATGTTGAAATTATGTTGCATAGCTCACCATCGGTCTGCGTTCAATTGGTTCGGATTGGTTCGGTACTACACTGGAATTCCAAGCAACTGAAAGTTTCAAATTACGACTGGAAGGAGCTGGCCGAAGCATTCACTGTTCTCAGCGACGCAGAACAGCGAAAGAGCTATGACCAGGACAGAATTGGGCAACGCGTTGCATGAACAAATGTCAAGCACGCCGAAGCATTCGTGGAAGAACGGCACAGGCAGTTGCTGAAGAATGAATGGATTGGATAGATTGCCTCCTGGAATGGGATGAAGGCAACTTTTTAAGCCTGATAGATACTGTATGACTTGATGTCTATATAAGTTATAATATATTATATATAATATACTTATATTTCTATATGATTTTATATATCTAATGGATGGTAAACCAAGATTTCCTGCAAGATTTCTCTTAAACCAGGGCAATGATTGTCGCTTTCAACAGGAGCGTCTGGCTGCTGCGCGTGGTGATTTACGCCGGCGCCAACCCAGGTCCAAAACTATGGAGGCGCCGTGACCAGGGATCCGTGAATAGGCCGTTTGGGGAGTAAACAATTAGATCAATTAGTAGCAATCGCAGGATCTGAGTTGATGAAGGATCACAGCTTGGCTGAGTTGGACCATTGTATTGTATTAATCCATTTCAAGCCTGGAGTTCCAAGGTTTGTCAATAGATCTTGTAGGATTCTGCAGGATCTTGTAGGGTTACCAACCTGAAAACTTTGGACCCTGCAGGCTGCTATAGCCAAGACGATGCGTGAAGCTCGAGACAAGTCAGGAGACCTGGGGACCTGAAAACTTTGGACCCGGCCGTGGAGCATGCGGACACCAAGTCTTCGGTGTGACTTGGGAGGTAGCTGGGATATATTGGGATATCCATGGATATCCATGGATTTCCTACAAAGTTGACAAAATCTGTGCAGTAAAGACCCTTGGGGGGCTGGGAAAGTGTTTGTAGATATGAGATATGGCTAGATATGGCCAGATATGGAGCTGCCGATTTTGACTCGAGGTCCCAATGTGCCACCTTTTGCCACTGAAGTGCTGGACAAGTGTCCAACATCTACATTTATGCAACCTTATTCTTTGACTTCAATGGTTATTTTATCAACTTATCTATGCGTTTGCCTTTTGCTTCAATTTTGAAGCTGGTATAAATGAAGGGTGACATTTGAAGACGAAGAAGAAGCACCTTGAAATGCGTTTTCTTGAGTTGTATGGTTGTTCAGATCAACAAGGCCTTCGCGGCCTTCCTGCATCCGCACATTCCCAGGTTCAAAGATGAAGCCAAAAAACCAACAAAGGAGGCTGCAGGCAGCAAGCTGCATCAATGACACACTGGGCTACTGAAGGTATACCTTTTTTTTAAAGGAGCATTCATTTTGAAAGATAATCAGCGAAGATCCATATGCCAACAGGCCAGAGTTCCAAGCCATAGCAGTGAAGGAGCTGACATGGGCGTCAGGAAGCACATTTCCAGATTATCCTTATCACAGTCTCTGTCGCATTTTCGCACGCATTCGTTCCCACAATTTGAGAAAAAAAGGGGACATACTTGTGTACACTCTACACAGAACCGCAAAGACTGTGTTGAAGAAACATTGATCATTGCTCTAGGTTTCAATGCAAAATGGGACAGACATTGTCCCACCCCGGCCCTATTTTAGCTTGGCCTCCAGCAGGGAGGACTTGGACATCAAGACATCGCACATGTTTCGATATTTACGGTTTGCGTCGGAAAGCCAAAGATATCAAGGATCTAAGTGTTGCAAAAACAAGCAAAAAGATGCAACAATGAAATTATAGCTGCTGCTGTAATGCAAGTATATAGGACAGTATAGGACACACACACACGTCACACACTTGCACATTGGCCACCATGGTCAGTCCTGGTTGCAAGTTGATGAATTTTGATGGTGATGTAGTCAGGTTGCGACTGGGGAATGGTTTTGATCATCGGTGTGGGCTCTTTGATTGCGTGCTGTCCTCAGCCTGGTGTCCAAGTATAAAGTAAAGCCTATTTGCAAAGGCAAAACTTACCGCAGAGAAGTTCACTGAAACCACACATTGCTTTTTGACTTGAAGTGACTAGAATGAAAGTGGCATTTCTACTAATTCATTTATTCAATCTATTCCATGTTTTTCGCCTGCGATGTTCAAAAGGTGCTTCAAATCCATTCCCACTCTTATGTCCTGCGTGTCCTGCAAATCATCAGCAACATTGACACCTGACGTCCTTACTGTCCCAGGTTGTGGGTAGCTGTTGGCTGATGAGCCCATGCTACTTTTGCTGAGAGTGGCTGCCAGTTTCTTTGATCGAATGATCAGCCTAAAAAGAAATGTGGTCCGCCTGCCTATTTGATCTGAAGTATTCTTTTCCAGTAAACTGGCAAAGAGGACTCTCAAAGAGGATTCCTTGCCTTTGCCACAAACCATCTCTAAGCGGAGTTCCCAAAGCTGTGGCACCGTTGGAGAGGACGCTGTTGGCTGAAAAATACCAGGGCTGCCGGAAGGATTGAAAGGTGCATTTTTGGTGTAGAGTGTAGAGTCATAGAATGCGCTTCCCCTTTCCTTTTCTGGTGCCACGGTCCTCAAAAGCCGTTTGCCCTTGTGACTTCTTGCCTCCACCAGAGCTGATGCTACCAAGGTCAGTGTCATTGGTATGTGGGTAGCGCTCACAACGCTTCAGCACTGCTTCCCGTGACACCTCCTGGGTACGAAGTCCCAGCGTGACCGGTTATCAAAGATATCAACCCCCAAAGGATTTCATTATAGGACCTATATACACGGTACATCTCAACATATCTCAACCAGCAATGTCTCAGGCAGAAGCATCTCTTGGACTTCTGTACCTTCGTAGTGGCGGACGCGGAGGCAGTTAACCTTGAACAAGGGAAAGGGGCATGGCACTGGAGATGTTGGTATGGTATGGGTTTTGGAATGTTTTGGACAGCGACCCAACCTTTTTTTAGATGAAGCGACCTCTCAATTGTGCGGTGAGACGACTACTATAAGCCCTCTCCACCGTTGCATCAGCCTTTGCAAATGTTCAGGACCCCATAATTCTTACACACATCTGTGGTCAGAACCTGCATCAGACCAACTTTGTTGTTGTAATTACTTGGTGAATACATTGCATCTGATGTTTTACAATGATTTATATACATGTTTGTTTTCCATGTTTTTCCTCATATTTCCATATAATTCCCGCAGCTGCAGGCGGACGTGGAGGTGAAATTAACAGTGGCCACTGCGGGGACACCAAATCTCGATGGAAAGAGAGATGGAATGGGGCAGAACACCAAGCATTGTGTCTTATGATAACATTATGATAGTATTATGATCATTATGGAATATGATGCAGCATTGGAGAATGTTTCCTCACCAGTTTGCACCTGACTGAAAATGACTGAAACATTGGAGGAATCTGAAGCAATCTGAAGCAGTGTAGGATATTGGAGAACAGCCGCGCTCGGCCACGGGGTTGACGTCCTGCCAGTGATTTTTTGTGGCTCTGCGAGGTTGAGGGCGAGCATTTCGTTGAAGCCTTGGTGGGTGGTCAGAGAGGCATACAAGGCATACAAGGCATACAAGGCATACAAGGCATACAAGGCATACAAGGCATACAAGGCATCCATTTTTTGCGAAACGGATCGAAATGGCGTGAACAAATTGGACAAAGGTATTACAAAGGTCATAGATGACAGGGATGGTTCCAAACATTTCCAATCACTGAAGTGGACTCAATTTCTTTCGCCTCACGCTCAACTGTGACTGGTGTAACTAGCATATTAGTCATATGCGGATGGGTCAAAACCTACTATTACGTATTATTACGGCCAGACGCTGCGTGTTGCCCGGAAAGTTCACATGGCGTTTACTGTAAGCATTGTCCTTCAACATGCTCAAATACCTGCGCAGGACCAGTGCTTTGAGATTTCCCAGACGGCGAGCCCTAAATCCTAAACCCAAAACCCAAACACCTAAAACCCTAAAACCTTAAACCCTAAAACCTGAAAACTTTGAATCCTAAACCAGAAAACTCTGTGTATATGCAATATTTTCTGCAATCTCTCCTATCTTATTCAACAACACAACATCCTCAATGTTAATGTCTGGGCAACACGTGGCGTTTGTGGGTATTATTGCTATGTTTTGGGGAATAAACAATAATAAACATCCATTAACCAGCTATGTTAAGGTACGTAGATACATCGATCATATCAAATCGAATCCATCTTTGTGGGCTCTCAGGCAGTGTACTTTGGTCAGTTGACGGGTCTGGCACAAGATCAGCAGTTTGTCAGGACTGTCCAGTCAGTTCGGGAGCATGATTGTTTCCAACACGTCAGAGTTCTTGAGGAATCACATATAGATATATAAATGTCGCTTGCAAGCGCGAAGCAAAGAGAATCCTCAAAGGTTCTATGCCCTCAAGATGGAACAAACGCCATTTATACTGATGTGTAACGATGCTGTCAGCAAGGTCAATCTGCTCGGTGTCAGGCGTGATTTGGAACTCAGGAACGTTCAAGGCACTGTCCGAACGCCCAGAGGAAGTCCGCTTTGGTGTTTGGAATGTTTGGGTGCAGCCGTGACACATGTGTCCTTCATCAGATGTGGGGTGACAGCATCGTGTCCCCTACGGGTCGAGGAGCTCAAAGGGACTGATATATAATGATATACACATATAATTATTGCAGCTTTGCAAATTTGGTACACTTTTGAGCAGCTCATGTTGATTCATGTTGCCTTTTTCCTCTCAACTCGCAGCTTACTTCCTAGCAATGGCCCATCACAGCACAGCATTGCCTATTTCATGCCTAGCCTTAGGTTGCTACGGCAGCAGTCTTTTGTGCCCTGCAGCAGCGTTGGACGGTGCGGTCGCTCAGTGTAAAGGATGCATCTCGGTGCCGCGAAACAATTTCAGCCAGGTTGGCCGTGGTGCTTGCGCACGCTTACCGGGTGATGCAATCGTTGTGGCTTGGCAGCAGGTCTGGCCGCCGAAAGCCTTCTGAGGAGACCAGACGCAAATGTAAGCATTGATGCTGCGCCCATGTGACAGATACGACAGCATTCAGATCTGAGCACAGTTCAGTCAAAAAAGGTTGGGGCGCAGAGCTTTGTGCCTTTTCCCTTGCAGTTGTATTGCTTATGCAATGATGCAATCCTCTTGCTGGTGCTGAGCACAGCTTTGTCTTGCACAATATGGTCTTGGCAAATTCATTTTTTATTTTGCACAATTCTCCCAAGCTTAAGTGCCCTTGCAGAAGTACTTTTGAAATCGTTTGAAGCCAAAGAGGTGTCATGAAGTTTTAAGTTTTATGTGATCTAACGAATCTAATGTATGCCATATGCGCCTTGCCGATTCTCAGGTGGGGCCGGAAGATACGCAAGCATCATACGTGCGTTGGCCCAGTTGGCAATCTCTGTGCAGGGTGGCGAAATGACCCAGATGTGCTGCTTATCTGTTGATCCTGTTTGCTTCATGCTGAGACAAGAGCCCTCAGATCTGAGTATGAAACATTATGAAACACTATGAAATATTATGAAATATTAATCAAATTAATCACCACTCTGGAGAGCAATGCTCTCAGCTCAAAGCTGTTCAACTGTCATCATGATGGTCCCTATAGTATAGCCGTATAGCCATGTATAGCATATATAGTTTCCATCATATCTTTTCCATATCCTGGTTTAGAGATGCCGTGCCATGATATCAGTGATATGCATTCCGAGGTTTTACAACATATTTTCCCAGAGGCTGAACCCACACAGGCCGTGGACTCAATGAATGAAGGTGGAGGATGGTGGAGGAGTGCAACCATACCATCCAACATGGCAATATATGGCAATGGCCTGACTTGATGTTTGTGTTTTGGAATGTTTCGGAGATCTCAAGGACACTTCAGATATCTTCAGATTGTTTCGAAATGTTCGTTTCATCTGTTCAGACTTCACCAGAAACACACGTTGACTTGCGATTCGGTTGCCATTCCATGGCCCATGGCCCTTCAGGTGGAACCTTCTGGTGAGTCCCAGGGCGGCCCTGGCCTCGGGAGAAAGGATCCAGTGTCCAGTGTCGAAGTGGCCACTCGAATCATCGACCGATGGGCTGAGGAGCAGACAACGTCACGGTTCCCAGATCCCATTGCTGATGTGGATGGTGTTTGATGATGTTTGGGGATGCTCTGATGTATTAATATTATTAGTAGTAGTATCATTATTATTATTATTATCACGTACAATTATATACGATTAAGTACAGTATATATGATTATATACTATGATATACTCAAGATACTAGCTTCATTTGGCATCAAAGCAAACAATGTCAGCACCTCAACAGCTTGAGAACCCTTCACATGCCGAAGCATGTGAATGTAGAGTCAGGCGTCAGGGGAAATCCACAGAAATCCACTCCCACAGTAGTGATTTTGATGTGATTTCTTTCTGTCAAACTTTCGCGTCCGTTCTTTATTGACGCCAAGAGACGTGAGGTGTCAAAGGCTCCGGTGAAGGAGGCACCTTGGAGAAATGGACATGGACAACATTCTCAAGATGCACGTGTGTTGATGATTGTTCATGTATGTTCACCACCCAACTGACAGGAAGTTTTTGGGTGCACACTAGATCAACATGACACACAATATGTCCTCTTCCACTGCACACAAGATTAAAATAGATTACTGTAAAGGGCTATCCTGAGGCGGTCCTGATGATCAGGACATATCAGGACTATCCAGCACTATTCAACCGATCAGGCAGATCAGGTCATCAATCATAGAATTTCCAGCTTCGTTGGTTGACTCATCTCCATGCTCCCATCAGGTCCGTCGATCCTCGAAAGCCAGAGACTTACACCGTCTGGGTTCATTATATGATGAATGAGAATGAATGAGCCGAAGAAAACAATGGAGATGACCTGGACATGTTGTGTAAGATCATGCCTTTGTGAAGCAGAAATTCAGGAGGTTGCAGCTGCCAAGCGTGACAGGTGACATATGGTGTATGGTGATCCTTGTGATCCACCTGTCAGGTGAAACGTCGATCAATCCGCAAGCGGAGCAATGCCGTGGAGGGCGATGGCGGCGCCGCGACCGAGATCGACAGGAGCCTTGGTGAAGGGATGCAGCCGACAGCCATATTTTTGTGTATCAATGTAGCATAGCTATAATTCTTAGTATTTCCGGAATGAATTCCAATTAAATTAGTTTCATTAGAATTATAAAATATGTTATTTATATTATCCTTATCATTCTCCGTTTTACTTGATTTATATGTTTTATTTAGAATGAATATTGGTTATCCTTTTGTATGCCTAAGATGTCGAGATTTCTTCCAGATTCGAGATGTGATGGTTTGAAGGTAAGGATTTGCTCATGTTATTCTTTTGCTGGCAACTGCATCACGCAGATGCTTCGCTCCTTGCAAGTATTGTATCGTTTGATGTCAGTCTGCGTCAACGTGTTTGTTTTTCTTTTGTTTAGTGTACTTTGGGTGGGGTGGTTTGGGGCATGGGCAGGGGGTGTGTTGGGGCGAACGTCCAGTTTTCTGCCTGGCGATTTGTTTGCACGGCTGCCGAATCACATGATCAAATGCATGCAATGACCGATTGCTTTCACTCACGTTCAGTGCACAGGAAGACAATGGTAAGATAATGGCAATGGCAAGATAATGGCAATGGTAAGAAAATGGCACGAGAATGGTACGGCAATCTGCGGGTTGCAGGCATGATGATCCAATATATATATATAATTATATATATTATGATCCAATAAAATCTCCAATGCTCTCAGCCGACGTTACCCAGGATTGACAGCAAAGCTCCAGCCTCTTCAGAGATGGCCGACCAAAATCCTTGTCCCTTGGCGACGCTTTGGCGGTGATGGCACGCTGTTTAAATTTGTGAAACGATGTGATAAGTCTGATAGGTATTGAAAAGATGTGAAAAGTCGATTCTTAGATATTCTATGATATTCTTAGATTCTTATCAATTCAACACATTCCAACGTCATCAAATGTTTGATGACTCAGACACCCAGTTTTTTTCATTTTTTTCATCCATGGATAATAGCTATATAGTCCTAATTCCCAAGGGATCCAAATTTTGGGTCCGGGTCAGGTCCGAGCTGCTGCGGCTTGACTGGCAGCCCCGCCCTTGGGAGCCTTCGGAGTCCCGGCGACAGCGATGGCACTTCGCCCACCCGGGCGGAGAGCGAAACCTGTCCGGAGGCGCCCTTTTAGGATGGCAGATTTCTGACCCAATTTTTGGCCTCCGGATGCCTCCACTAATCATCCGTGGCAAAAGGGACAATTCATCTGACAATTCCCCATTTTGTTGAGGTAAAACATGGTAAAACCACAATGTATCGGTGGAATCGGTCGAGATTTGGAGATACGAGATGGGCAAATTGGGAAATGCCACAGCTATGAAGGCGATTGCAGTTTCATCATTGGAAAGTGTGGTTCACCCGATCGAGCCATAACTCCATTTGCAGTTACATGTGGTCAAAGGACCATAAGGTTCAAAAGTTGGATGGCATGCAACATGGCATGACCACCTGCACAAAGATGACACGCCA
>Ga0126342_10003142_pt1 | contig 26983 bp, 18 predicted proteins | sample Cyp1metagenome_FD_92528 | JGI IMG/M metagenome (GOLD analysis project Ga0126342, IMG submission 92528) | Coral microbial communities from Lord Howe Island, Old Settlement Bay, Australia - Cyphastrea 1 metagenome | ecosystem: Host-associated > Invertebrates > Cnidaria > Coral ...
AGCATATTGCATTCAGAGAGGCACACACACAGAGACACACAGTTCAGGAGATAGTACCAGCGACAGCGAATGAAAACCGACGTGCGTTAGCCGATTCCTGTGGTTTTAGAAAGATTTCCAAAGATAATGAAGAATTTCCACGTTTTCACGTCATCAAGGTAGGTCATGTTTTTTAAAGGCAAACATGAGGCGGCACGCATGGAATTGCGATTTATCAACAAAACCGGGAACATACATTTTGACAAACCGTCATATACGTACAGTATCTTCGGATATGGATCATATCCGGGAATAGAACTGGATATGATCAGATATGTTTGGGCTTGCCGCCATGCACGTTTTTTCAGTATAGTTCATGGAATTTCCCAGCAACTCCATGACCGCCAAAGATTTCCCAGTGCCAGGATCGATTGCCACAGATTTGTTGCTGAGTGTTGTTGCGGTCGCAACAAAACAAGGCTTGGTTGCAGTAATATGTATCTACTATATGAAATCTTGATGTTTTATTCTTCACTAATGCCATGGTTAATCCAACTGTCGAGATCTTCTTTTTTTCCCCACTCGATGACGCAGGCGCTGGCGGTTTCGATCATGTTCCAAAGCTCGTGGGAGCGAGCTTTATAGTATCTACGTATAGTTCATATCCAGTGAAGATAGGACTTAACATACATAGAATATACATGTAGCATACATAGATTACATATATAATTATATATAACGTACGTATAGCATACATATAACAATACTCATAAGATACATGTAGCAAACATACACAACGCATGTATAATATACATGTAACAATAAACTATACATAACACATACATCAATCATCGTCGCCATCATCATCATCATCATCAGCGGCGGCAGTATCATCATGATCATCATCAGGAGCAGCAGCATCATCATCATCATCACCACCATCACCATCACCATCACCATCACCATCATGATTTCTTATTTTATCGTTTCATCGTTGTTTAAAGTGCGTCACCCACCCAAGGTGATGCACAACAGATGCAGTCCGAAGGGGAACAGGTCCGAACTGTCAAGGCGCAGCGGCCCTGAGTTTTGTTAAAGCTTAGGATGGCAGGAAGGTAGCCACCCTCATTGCGTTTAAGGGACAAGCTGCAGTAAACTATAGAGTTTTATCCTATAGGTGTTTGCTGTATTTTTTCTCGTGAGCCAAGCATGTTCCCTTGCCAGACTGCTAGAGGGCAGTTACGCCTGTTCCGGGGATGCCTACCAGGTTCACATGTGTCCTAGGACCCCAAAAAAATCCACTGGTGAGTCAGCATGTTCCCCATTCTTCTTACAGTGCGTAAATGCTACCACGTAAAAGTCTGGTTAGCAGTTTCAACTATTCTTATCTTCAACCATTCCACTGCATATTGTTTTTTTAGAGCCGTTGAAAACACCAATCACTGATTGTTGACATGATAATGGTATCCCCATTTTGTTGGTGAACCCTCTACCCCTAAAAACTCCCACACGTTATGGGTCTCAACGACTCTCCATCAGATTTTGATGAACCACGGCTCGGTTTTTGCTTGGCTGATCCCCCTACGATATACCTTTGATTCACCACATGGATTTGTCTGAAAATAGGGTGGGACCATTTTACAGTATCCGAGTGTATCCAAGTATTCATTCTTGGAGGAACCCATATCATTGTTGTCATTGTTGGTACTACATCCATGTATATCCCGACGTACATCCCATTATATTCCCATGATATCCATGATATCTCAACGTACCCTCTCGCAATTTCACATAGCTATAATAAACAGGTAAATAATCTTTAGATACTCCATGTTCCATAGCTACCTTAACTTACAAGTTATTGGAGGGTAATATCAAGTCCCATGTTTTTCCATCAAATCTCGTGATTTGTCCCATGATCTTCCGATAATCATCCCATCTTTCACGTTTGTTCCCCGTTCGTTCGCGTTCGGCAGAGGCTGCCGAGGCGGCGGCAGATGCCAAGCAGTTGCAGGGCGAAGGGATTGCGACTCGCTGGTGTTTGGCGGTGTTGAAACACTTTGAAACCATAGATCCAATCGCTCCATGGGTAGATTATGGTAAATTATTGTTAGAGTTTTATGGTCATAGTTATAATGGTTTGAATGTGTTCTTCGCCGTATTTATATATATATATACGTACATACATACATATATATATATATATATATACGTGTATGTATGTATATGTATGTGTATATATATATATATATATATACATATTAGTATGTATGCATATACATACGTATATGTATACAAATATGTATATATATATATACATATGTGGTTAGATTATACTATTAGTGATGTTTTTTTGACATGGGTTATACTATGAATTTAATCACTATACTATGAATATACTATGGTTGTAGTATTGGTTTAATCACTAGGCTATGCTTATAATTATAAGGTATAAGATGTTATAACTTACATAACTTAGATGGGTATTGATGAGTTTTGGTTACTTCCCACACATATTTTGTGATCAAACCATAGATACAATTGCAGAAAAAACAAAACACGTGGTTGTAATTTTTGGTTTTAGTATGTGTTTAATCACTATGGATATACCATTGTTTTTTACTACAGATGGGTTAGTGTTCAAATTTACATTTATAGAATACAATCATGATTGTGGATCACTATACTGCCAATATACGTATATATAATATAATGTATTTTAATATGAATATATATTATATATATAATATATACTATATATATGTGGTTGGTAAGTTACACCAACTTACATTTATAGATTGGTATAGTTTTTGTTTAGCCATTCATACTAATAACCTGCTATGTACCATTTAAAGATTGGTAAAGCCCATTTAGAGATTCTTAGAGATTGGTATAAGCCACCTACCATAGTTGTGACTGGCATTTATAGATTGTCATAATAAGCCATTTATATACATAACATGTTATAACCCACTTAGAGATTGGTATAAGCCACTTAGGGAACTGACAAACAGCAGGGTTACTACCCAGTTCCCTGGGTTTAAAGCAGGGGATGTTTTTTGAGTGGTTCTCCCAGCGACGGGAAAGCTTAAATCATGCTCAGGAAAGTGGCTGAAGCACTGCTGAAGCTATGATCATTAGGATGATTGTTAATTCATTGGATTACATATCCTGAAATTACAATTGGCTAAAATGCAATCCGGTTGAGTTGTAATCCCTCGTTGTGTATTGCTGATGTTTGTTTATACACCCGAAACATCACTTTGTTATTTCATAGGCAACAGCCACCGTCAGAATCACAGTTGTGGATCGTTATCCCTATAGAAATACGTTGCAAGCGGCCTTGATGGGGTATTAACAGCACATCAGCACATCTTTAAAGTGGAATCAACCACACTTTGGTGTACCTCCGTTAGTGGTTGTTGTCGTATACCCTTTGGCAAAGTAACATAACTACAGAAAATGTTCCGTCTATACATGATTTACATATTAATAATTGTGATGTCGATGGCTGTGTTAGTTTTACTGGAGGATAACTCATTATACATCCTTGGTTAAATGTCACATATGCCGTGCTCAAAACTTGGTAAATGACCATTATTTGTGCATGGCCTGTACTTGAGATTTAATTATGGAAACATAGAGAAACACAGAAACACTTCAAGCATGCCCATTATGGGATCGATGACCATACTACATTAATCATCATTAATCCCATGTACCTTGACCATGGCACACCATGGCACATGTCATGTGATAGCATCCTCCTGTATCTAAGAAAGCCTTGGTGAATCAGAGTTGGCATAGCTTGAAGGTGTTATTTCTGGTACGTCGAGGAATATGTAATATCCTACCTTATGTTTTTTTTGGTCTCGGCCAGAAGGTTATATAGCTACTTGTACTGCATGTCCCACGGTCCGACAATTGGAGGTAGATGCAGGAAATCCCCACATGTTTTGAATTGGGGTTTAAATTCATGGATTGTTGTATTTATTTCATTGAAATCAGTCCATTGAAACCTCAGATGGTTTCCTGGTTATTTTGATCCCACTATATGTCCATGTTGTCCCCAGTGTATTCCCGTATTCCCATCATATTTCTCTCCATTGAATCATTATCTAACACCATCTCAAACCTAGATTTGTTGATTACGTGAGCCCATGAAATATCCCTGATTTACCCCTGCCTGATATGTGTTGTTTTTTTCCTCCTTCACATCAACCCATTGAAACTTCAACATTGCTCATTAAATCAAGAAAAACTCCTATGTTCCCTATTTTCCTGGGTCAACCTTGATTAGATACTTTACATAGTACTGTAATCTTTTGGTATCAATAGTAAAATACACTAACCAGCTCAAATCTAAGATTCACGATGTTTCACCCAAGCCGTTGGCGTCCGTCAAACAAAACCGAGGCAAGGCAACAGCGCGCCATCATCGACGGCATCCGCGAGTCCATTACCTTTGGAGTGGAGGAGACAGGGCGAGGCAGCTCCAAAGATGGATGGTTAATGGATGGTTAATGGATGGTTAATGGATGGTTAATGGATGGTTAATGGATAAATAATGGATAAATAATGTGAAATGATGTTAAATGATGTTAAATGATTAGTCATCCCCAACCTTGGATGGTTGATGGTTGAATCCTTGAGTTTTTTGCTAATGGAAAATCCAAAAAATCACCATCAAGAGATGATTTTTGTGTGGAATATCAAAGATTGACCATGAAATGGTTAAGTCATAGGTGAATGGTTAACCCTGAAATTCAAACATAACCAAGTTTTAGTGGAAACTAATCTTTCAAACCCTGCAGTATTTGCCAGGGTCTATGTTGATTTCCTGGAGGGTAATGGATGTTACAGCAATGGTGTGTAATGGTAAATGGTTGATGGCATGTTTCAACCATACTGGGTGAATATAGATAAATGGTAGCCATTGTTGGGAGAATTTACCCCTTTTTGTAGCTGGGTCTTTGGAGCAACCCCGATTCAAAAGCGAAGATATGATGAGAGGAGTTCATGGCATTCATAATGGGATTTCATGGGGTTTATAATTGTGTTTCACGGGATTTAGAATTGTATTTCATGGGATTTAATGGGGATGAATGGAGGTATAACCAGTAAAGTAATACAATGAAAATTGGATCCTAATATACAAGCTATCTGAACATTTGGTTTCTTTGTTTGTTTTTGTCGAAGGCATGTGATGGAACCTTTATCTGCGAAATGGGTTACCGTAAACATGTTAGTGAGTTTCAATTCAATGGCTTATTCTCCTGCAAAGAAAAACATGTGGGTTTGTCCAAAAATAGAGGGTAACCCAACTTGCAACCATTCACAACCATTCAGATTCATAGATTCGGAAATTGAGTTTCTGATTCTTTACTTGTACTGACAAACTCATGCAAGATACTCGACAAATTGCTGTGGAAGGTTCGTCAACCTGCAAACTGACCATGAAGCTGAGCATATAAACCTCAGTACTATTTTTTCGTAACGGATGAATGGTGGGCAAACCAACATGTTAAAATTGCCATGAGCTTGCTATGATTCGCACTTGGCTTGGGCCGTCAAGGACTTATGCAATCGGTCAGGGCTTGTACTTATACAATCATCCATTTTGGGGGCCCGTCTTTTGAAGCCGCGGCCAGATAGGTGCACCGAACCGAAGAAAGAAATGCAACCAATGACATCGAGGGGTGATCAGTTCTCGTATCGGAAAATGACCAATGACAACGAAGATGAACCAACTCGCAAATGGGGAAAGCACCTCTGCAACTGGGATTAAGCTAATAGACACGATGTAGAGAATCACATTTGATTGTATAGATTAGAGATTAGCCACCAGAAATGTCTACACAGTATACAGAAACCGGCGTGGTAACAATTTTTTTCGCCGGAAATTGACCAACAGAAAAGGACCAGCATGGAAATTATTGCCAATACGAGGAGAAACAAGTAACAATTTAGGGATTGAAACGGCAAGAGATGGGGTCGCTTGAGGGTACAATATTCGAACGATGTTGAATACACAATTTGAACTTGTCGAAGTTCATGAAATTTGTCAACCAACACAATCAAATTAAGAGCAAGTTGAGGTCCTTTTCAAATCTTGGATAGTGTGTACATTGTGTGTACAGTTACTCCCGTTAACAAGTTTTGACTTTTAATGACGACTCCCATCGTTTGCATCCAGCGGCCGAGGGCGCTCGCGCCTAGGAGACCCTTTCAGCAGATGAGATCTCACATTTGCTGGTGGTCACCCAGTGACCACTGCATGTTGAATGGAGCTCATGTGGCAAAGCCCAAGTTTACTGGGTGGTAAAGGTGAATATATCTACACATCATCGTCAATTGGAGGTGCAGTACTGGGATGTCCCGCGTTCTGCATACATCTGTGTATTGTTTCTAGATCAACTTGACCCATTTCTATCCATTCCTACCAGAACTTTCCTGCGAACATCACAAATTTTGGATGCATTGGTCTGGGTAAATTATAACGACCTCACTGCGACCTCACTGGATTAAAGATTAGTAATGGGAATCATCCCAAAATAGCCCTATTTCAGATTAGTGAATGATGATAATGTTCCCAGATTGGTGTACATACCATTTCTACGCGGACGTTCATGTTGTGGAAATCGCTTCGTTCCTAGCTAGCGATCATACACATCAAAATGCAGCCTTTCCATTTCCAGAAACAGCATTTATCCTGCTATTTAAGGTAATCCGAAAACAAGGAAGGACATACTTGGTTTTAGTGTACTGACAGACGAACTAGAGCTTATAGTAGGGACATATCAAAATTGCGTAGGTTAGATAGAAATATGATAAATACAGTTAGATAACCTCCTGTAAACGAACAGTTCGATGTGGAAAACATGTGTATATATATATATACACTATTTGTAGATAAACCATTGGTTTTCCACATCTTTTGTTGTATTAAGTTTATACCATGTTTTTCTGAGAACCCAGCTGGACAGGGGCTTTTTTCCAGAATCGGATTGTAGTATCATCATCCCATGTGAAAACGGACATGGCATCTCCCACAAAAGGGGACGGGCATCCATCCAGTAATAGGGGTTTGATATGGTTTCATTATATGTCATTCATATGCTCATGATATGCTCATGATTATGTTGTGTTTTTTGCTCAATGTGCATGAATTTGCCCAGATGGATTGGATTACAGGGTTTCATCGGTGAGACCAAGAACATCTTGTCACGCGGAATCGGATTGGAATCCCACCTGACCGATACAGCAAAGAAACAACACAAGTGTTCTTGTACCTGTAGACTGCCCAAAGCACCAGCTGTTCGGGCTTTGGGATCCTTGAACGCCATGTACTTTGGCCGCGTGTGTAAGCTGAATTACAATGGTGGCGGCTGCTTGGAGTATGAAGACCAATGTGGGAAACGTTGGCAAGTACCTTTTGGGAAGGCAGCTGGCTGTTCGGTTCAAAAGGTCGGACAGAAGGCTTCCTTCTCGCTGAGGGATGTTGCAGACCAAAGGGAGGCCATAGATATTTCGCCGGCAACCGAGATGCTTGATGCGAATCCCTTGGTTAAATCAGCTCAACAGGACCATGATGTCAATGCTCTTGTATGCTCTTGTTGATTTTACCTGGGATTTGTATCGGGATAAGTTGGAATACGTGCATGTTTTTGTTTGTTTATCAAAATGAACGATTTCATCGTGTCGAGTTGTCACATCAAGTTGGTTTCGTGTGGGCGCAAGCATGAGGTGATCTTTACATGAATGTGGGTGAACATTGCCATTTTCTGATGTAGTGGTATCTGCTTTCAGTATCTTTCAGTGGCATTTGCACTCCGTGTTTCAAGGACTCCCTCGACGATACGTGGAGTGAAAGTCTGTCGCAAAGTCAGTGTCGAAAGCTCCAGCGGAGCATCGGAAAGTTCCATAATGCAGATACGAATGAAAGGCTGACAATGTTGATGGCAGCTGAAGATAAACTGCAAGAGTTGTTGCATTCGAGTGATGCCGATGGTGATGCGATCTCCAGATTGGCCGTCAGTTGTGTTGGATGGCTTCGCGCTCCGTTGTTTCACGGGTCGCAGGGTGCTAAGAAAGTGGAGGAAGGGATCCAAGATAGCTCCAAAGCTGCCGACTTGCAATGGCGTGTGAGGAGGCTGTTGATTCGATGCCTACAGTCATTGGACCTGACGGATCCAGACACATCCAAGGCTGTGGCTGCAGCGTTGCATTTTATCCGGCAACTGTTGCAGAAGACCCCCTGCACGGATCATGCTGTGACAACATCCAAAGCTGCTAGGCAGTGGAGAGAACTTCAGGCTTTAGTTGCGTCAGCTCAAGACGCTTCACCGCTTGCACGCGGCAGCAATGGAGGTGCGATAGAATCACAAAATAAGTTGGAGGGCAGAGCTCACTCGGCTGGTGGCATTTATCGCCCAAGTCAGAAGGTTCTGGCTTTATCCAACGTTTTCTGCAGTAACGAGTCACTTCTTGTACGATGTGGGCAGTGCACTGAGTATGCCTTCCGCAGTTCATGGTACTGGCGCCATCCAGGAAGTGGTAAGATTCATGTGCTAGTGCCCCATTGGGGTCATAGAGCGTGCAGTGTCCGATTGGGCAAGAAATGTCCCTGGCTTATTGAGGGTGGCACACCACAAAAGAACGATCGAATCCAGGACTTAGAGATGTGCTCACACAATCGCACCAAGAAATTCTGCAAGGACTGTAATACTGGGCAAGTTTGTGTTCACAGTCGTTTGCGTTACAGCTGCAGATTCTGCAAAGCTGTCGAGAGCACCAAAACATGCACGCTAAAAGAAAAGCTGCTGCCTGGGGGTGATTGTTGTGAGGCGTTGTCAGTGCCTTCCCCCCCAAAAAAAAGAACATTGTTGAATCAATAGGCAGCTCAGTATATGTGCAAATCTGTGGGATTGGTTACTAAAATGGATTTGAATATAGTTGAATCGCTTTTACTCACATGTTGACCAGATGTTGACAGAGCGTAAGGTGAAGCTGTCGAATTCAGGAATCAGTAGCCCTTTTCAGATACCCTGGAGCTGCCTGGAGCCAAGTGTCCCAACATTCCAAGCACTCCCAGGTACTACGAGACCTTGAGAGTTGGAGTCTTAGGGCAGGTAGAAGAGAGACACACCGGGACTGAAACCTTCACTACTCACTTCTACCGCAATTCTAAGTGGAGAAAAACATGTTTCCCCGGGTTTCTCTCCGCGGTGGGACAAAAAAATGGTGAGACTGAGTTGAAGCTCTGCAAAGCAACATGCAGTCTGTGTACCTAATTGTTTGTTTTGAGTGCTTCCTGAAGCAGCCTGTGTGATCTAAACAGGTGTAGATGCGTCAACGGTTCTACTGGGCCCATAGAGGCGCTCCAAGTTTGAGCCATATTCAGATATTCCTTACTGATTCCTTGCTGTTTGTTTTCTTGTTATTTTTAAAAAAAAAAACGTCAAATATATTCAAATATATCCCATCATATTATCATAAACCAACATAAACCAACAATATCCAACAATATCCAACAATATCCAACAATATCCAACAATGCATGTTCGATGTTTAGCACGACTGCATTGTGGATAGGATACTTAGGATGTGGCGTCGAAGAACGAATCGTCCATCGTCTTCTTGGATGGTAGCGCTTGGGGCTCAGATGTGGAAGATGTAAGGGATGACTCGATGATATACCATGATTTACCATGACAGTACCTAGACCCTCCAAATAGCCCATGAAATTCCATGAAAGATATGAACAAATGGTAAAGGTACTAGAACTATGGAAAAAAAAAATATGGCTACTTGGAGGGTCTAGGTATTGTCAACATGAAGGTAATAGCAGTTCCTAAAAGTCAAAACCCTAAAATGTCCTAACCTTGCGCACCATAGTAGTTCTAGTTCGCAGTTGGCAATTAATCCAGCGGTAAGATGAATCATTGAGATGGTCGGAAAATGGTAACCTGGTACTATAAAATAATACTGTATACTGTATAGATCTGTATAGCAATAGGAATAGTTTGTTGATGTTTGGTATAACATATCCTTTTAACGTAGCTGACACGTCCTCTGAGGCAATCATGTTGGAAGGGACAATTCGACAGGAACCCCCGGGGTGGGAAAGAGCATGGCTTCGGGGATGCTTTTAAATTGGAGGATGAATGGTCACGATCCACACGCCATGCAGCCCTTCAGCCACAATCGGCAGTTGGGGTTCGGTGCTATTCGGGAATGTTCAAAACATGACAACTACAAACATGTTGAATGCAAAGACTTCAAACCAACCAGCATACCGGGAAGCGTTTTATGTTAACAGTAAAACATTGGGAAACATTCGAAACTGATAAACACAACATGGAGAAAGGCTCAAAACCATCTATATCAGCTCCGGACCGCGACAAGAATTCTTGCCACTTGCCGATGGTTTGTCTCAAAACAGGGTACCCAAAAAAAAATATCGCAGTTAGATATTGCCAATACTTTCATCTCTGAGCGAACAACTATTGTTCTACATTCCGGATGTGAAGTCTTTGGCTTATGTCCAGCTTGAAAGCGGTTTCCCAGGTCGGGGCTGTGAAGGATTTGGTGGGTCAAGTTCGCAGGGGCCCCAGGATGCCGAAGCACCGGCCAAGATTCCATGGAATTCCCAGCAGAAAATGTACAGGAAATGTCGTGTTTTGGGGTGTAAATTCATCTAAAGACCATATCCTGTAAGAGTTGAAGGATGAAAGAATCTGAAAACAGTGAATTCGGATGCAGATACTGTACTACCAATGGAAACAGTGCTGTGGGCATATCATATATGTGCTTTGATTGTGGTTTTTGTTTTCTATCAAGATTCAGATATTATGACTCTCACCGACATATTTGCCGTTCGACGGAAAAGTGACAATCAACGTGGCAATCTTCCAGACTGTCTTGTCTGGGGGATTGACGTGGCAATTTTTTGCGGAAAAATCATTCCTGTGGCACAGCCAATAATAAGCCATCCTGTTGGTAAACCACAGCATTCACCAAGCAGTTTATGATACATCCCAGTCATACGGTCCCAACTAGACATTCAGGTTTCGCCTCACCATACTGGTCCAGAGAGGCAGCCAAAAGATCCTGGTCCAGATGGATGATATTATAAGATGATCCGGTGAGAAACAAGTTGTCAATAGTTTCGGAATACATCTGGGGGGTTCTTGAAATGGAGGATCCCCAAGTCACCATGGTTGTTTCGCGAAAAAATTGTCGACCTTGATGATGCAAGGGGTACCCATATTTTAGGTAACCTCCATCTCAATTATATGTATATATATATAATATACATATTCAATTCAACTATCACATTTCCTTATTGGTTTGGTTTATAGAAAATCAGGAATGACGTAAAGTCCTGACTGACACATCCTGACAGTCACATCTTAATCCTGCGGTAAACCCAACCAAGTCTCTGGCAATCAAATTTCATGTTTGCCACCGGGGCCACTGTAGGTCGGGGAATGCCCAAAGGAGCCGAGGGGTTGGGTCCCGGATCGTGGGTGTGGCAATTCACTGGGTTGTTGGAAAAAACCAAGGTATCTGCATATGTTCGTGGGAGTCAATGAGTTTTCTTATTTGTTTTCTTCCTCCGGGAATGCCATTAAAAAGTGTTCTTGGTATATTCTCCTGTGTTTGATACCCGATTGTTGTAGCAACTGTAGCTGTTTTGGTATGGCAGATTCCATTTATCATACATAGTATGTAGACTCTATATGGTAAATAGATATATTTATAGATATATTTACATACAGCATACAGATATATTTGATTTACTTGTTGATCTATAAGCTGTGGCAGCTATGGGTTTGCGTGAACATAGGGTATCCAACCAATTCCAACTGTTGATATCTGTTGATCATTTCCCAGGAGCGCCGGCGGCGCCAGGTGTCCGGAAACCTTCGCAACAGGCAGGCGGCATGATGCGGCATGGTTTTTTGTGAAAAAGACGGAAAATGCGGGAAGAAAACCATTAAAAAACACACAAAAATGTTGATACCCCAGAATTGTAGTTGGAATTCTAGGACTAAACTCAGATGTTTGGATGATGTTGGTAGTTGCAGAGTCTTTTACCCCAAGATTTTGACCATGTTCATTGGTAGTTTAAAGTCAAAGTCTTTTTCAGCATGCCAATATGGCATTCCAAACTTTCTGGAACATTTTGAGTGTGGACACCGCTAACCTCACTGGTTCTTCATCATCATCATCATCGTCATCGTCATCGTCATCATCATCATCATTTTCTCATTGAATCAAAATTGACTTTACAATTTTGAACTATCCACCCGTGTTTGGACAAAACCATAGGGTTGTTGCTTGTTGTTTAATTGCATATTCCATGACATCTCAACTCTAACCCCACGTTCTATCTCCATTGAATCTACGAATGTGACCAGTTTTCCCATTGCCAAATATTCAGGACATGGTCGAGATGGAACTGGCGAAATTGTCGGCCAGTTGAGTGCGACCCATCATGGCCATCAGCGATTCAAAAAAAAACTGATAGCCACCTGAAAGACAGGGTGGTTAACAGGCAACAGGAAACACATGGCAAGCGATGTCCAAGCTGCACACCTCTATAGGATGATGCTTTGATGTACCTGCCGGGCCTGCCATTCTTGGGGGTCTATGTCATGTATTGAGCTATCCATAGGATTCCATAGGTACATATTATTATATGTCATGTGCAGCTTTTTGAACACAATCATGCATGCATTTTGTTCATTGCTGTACATTGCGCGCCGTTATGCTAAATCACAATAAATTACAGTTGTTTGTCTCATGTCACATAACATGTTTATATATATTATATATATATATCATATATATATATATCATATATATATATATATATCATATATATATATATATATATATATTATATATATATCACATATATATATAATATTATACATACACAAAACATAACCATACATAATTATACACATAAACAAATACATCATATGCATGTAGCAGTACTGGTGTTTATGTGTACACCCAAGTTTTTGAGGTCGTGTGTTGTCAGCAGTTGATTCATCCCGCAGAGAAGCAGTACGATTCTTAGATTCTACCGTATCACTATTTTGGGGACCCCCTCAATTTATGGTTAGGGTTAGGGTTCATAAATCCGGGGTGGACATTCTTCACAGGAAATTTGCTTCACTTTTCTGGAAGGGATTCTGTTGCTCCTGCTTTGCTGACTTTCCCAGACAATCTATGACTGTATGAATTTCTGATTGACCAACCAGTACGTTGGGTACGGGTTGCATGGGTTGCGAATCAGCCGCTATGTTTCCTGATAGTTCTTGCTGTAGATCGTAGGCGCTTTGCCTCTCTGCTTCTGAATGGGGAATCCCAAAAGCGTGTGATCCATGGTAAACGACTTTGGTGAGCCATTCCAGGGTCTATCCAGAAGCAAAGCCTTTGTCATTGTGAAGGGAGATAGGCACCTCTTTGATTGAGGGTCATGATCCGAGGGGTCCTTCTATTTTCCAATGTTAGGCGTTTCGAAGTGTCGAACTGTTAAGTAAGAACTTCTGATTTTTGCAGTAGATGGTCAGTGAGTAGTGCTTGGCCCACGGAAGGGTGATGTTTTGGAAGAGGTATAATAAAGCCAGTGACAACTCCTCATAAACTCCATGACTGTCCATGATTGGATTACTTTTAAGCAGGAACACATTCAATACATGTGTGGTTGGGCCTAGGGCAGAAAAAAAATCCTGGTCTTCCCTGGTCCTCTCTGAAGGCGTATAGAGCTCAAAGGAAGCTGGATGATTTTTGCTCTTAGAAACAGCGATTCTTGGGGTTCGAGCCATTCGACTCTGTAGTACTCTGTAGTGTACCGAAATCATGGTCCACCGGGTGAAGAAATGTCACCTGGTACTCAGCCTACTGTTTTGGCACAAAAGACAGGGCGGGTCCTCAAGTAGTGCGGAGGGTTCTTGCAAGTAATTAACTGCGCTGGTCTTTTTGGTCCTAAGTGTGTGGTTACCAAATTCCCACTCCTATTGGAGACTCAAGAAAAGGATTTATGACAACAATATAAAGATTGATGAAGCGGAGGCATGTTCTGTTCTTGAGGGCAGACGAAACAGATAACCTGCATCTTCAGGTTCGTTTGCGCACTGTCTGTATATGTCTGTATCATGTCCATAGTCTATTATATTATATATTTATATATTGTATATGTCTATCGACCTATACTATTGACACATCATGACACATCAGTGTGCAGCTTTCATAGACACATACCGTATCAATCCACAGTGACTATACATGACTATATTGTGAATTACTTTTGGCATATAGATGCAGATAGTACTTGGGTACACATAATATACATATTATATAAATCACATATATATATACTTCACTAAGACAAACGTTTTTCCCGTCCTCTGTTTCAGAACAAAGCAGAATGCGTTTAAAGGTTACGAATGTGATCCGTGGTCCACGACCCAAGCAGAAACTTCTTACGTAGAATTTCTTTTTTGGTAGGTGAGGAAAGGGTGTTGGAAAGCCCAAGAGGAAGAAACTTTTGTCCTGGCGGTGTATGTGTGTTCTATTGGGTGTTATACATATCTCAATCTATATATATATGGGGTTGTCTGAAAATAGGGTATATTCCCAATTATTATAGCCATTTAATAGGGATCATGATCATTAACCATTGGGTTTAGGGTACACTATTTTCAGACACACCCATATAATATATATATATATATATGTGTGTGTAGGACACAGCAGTCCCTCTGAGCCTCTGAGCCCTCCCTGCCCTGAGGCTGAGACCTTGGCGAAAGAGATCAAATTTGAAAACGAGGCGAACGGTCAGATGCTGCTGGGCAGCAACGGTGATCGGGGGAGATGGTAAAGCCAGTGAGATTAATGTGACAACCCTGCTGAATGGGGACGTACTGAATCGGGTTATTAACCATAAAATATGATTTACCATCAACTACAGTGGTTTTAGCCAACCATTTCCTGTGTTTTTTTTAAGTTTTAAGCATGATTTAGAATTTAGAGGGGTGTTCACCATCATTTGTAGAGTTTTAACCATCAAGAAAGGGGTTTTAACCATCATTTACAGCGGGATGTAACCCGAAATCATTAACCAAACAGGATTTTATGGAATAACATTGCAGTTTTTTGAACACTGCTCAGGTGGGAACGGATTGAAGTATCTTGGGAAACCAACTTGATGGGTAGTTTAGTCCAACGTCATCTTTATTTTTATACTTTGTACCAGCTTTGGTTTTTGCTTGTGGCAGGGTATCTAAGATTGGGTATTGTGTGGTGATTCTTGCCACTTTGCAGATGGGATAACCCATACATAACTAGGTCAGAAGCACACATAATTACTCATAGCTCAAGTGGGGGGACTTACTGAGCATGATGATAAGCCACTTCCCAAGTGGGATCATCCTTCAAATTGCTGGTTTGGCCTAAAAACCTGGACTGCACGTAGATGATGGCAACAAGAAGGGTTGCAGTGACGTCCCCCTAAAAGAGAAGCAGATTTGGTCGATTCGACAGAAGGTCGCTTCACTGCTGTTTGTTTGCAGGGCTCGATATTTGTGGGAAGAAAAATGGTGTGTATATGTATATAGTATATAATATATAGTATATAGTATATTATATATATTTATTTATTATATATTGTATATTATATATTATACATTATGTAAAATTATATTATATTATATTATATTACTATATCATATTACATTATTGTATTTTAGTATTATATTATATTATATTATTATATCATATTACATTATTGTATTTTACTATTATATTATATTATATTATATTATATTATATTATATCATATTACATTTGTATTTTACTATTATATTATATTATATTATATTATATTATAGTATTATATCATATTACATTATTGTATTTTACTATTATATTATATTATATTATATTATATTATATATATATATGTGTATGATGTATAGGGCTGGTTGGTCAAGCGGTGTGCTTGCCGAGGGTTCATTGCGTCATGGGTAGCTTGGTGGCAAATGGGCTCCATGGGGGTGACGGGAGAAGAGTGCAGGCTTGGAAACATCAAGCAGTTGAACAAAAAAAAATGCAGTTGTCAAATCAGATGAGCACGAGTGATTAAGATGGTTGTCCCCAAATCAACAGGTTGCAATGGCCCAGTCATGAGACTTTTACTGTAAGGGTTTCTCTTTTTGACTCAAGCAGGCTATTCTTCAGTCCCTTAGGTCATTGCCAAACACGTTTGCTAGGGAAAACAATGAAGACGTTTGGGTTGCATTTGTCTGAACATATTCCATACTATTCCATGATATGTCATGGTTTAGAGGGTCATGTCCCTATTCAAATGACCATTTGGAGGATACTTTCCAGACTAAGCCGTGCCATTTCAGGGCGTGGCAACTTGTCTCCTACAATGGAAGAACAAACGTCAGAGATTCGCCACATGAGGGGCATGTGGTTTCCATCAGAGAAATCCAGATATCCAAATGATCGTCCACTGATGGTAAAACGCACTGTTTTGATCCATGTTGATTGTCTAAACAGAGTCTATTCCACTTTTGATGATTGCTGTTTTTTCATGGCTTGGCCCGCATTGTTCAATGGAATTTCAATGGATGTTGTAAAGGCAACCAATTCTACGGAAAACCCTTCCTCTTACCACAAAATCTATAAGGGTTTCTGATATGGTCCCTGAAATCACTGCCTCAAAATCTCTATTTTGTTGGCTTGCAATGGCCTCTTGGATCCCCGGCAGAGGTGATGGCGGAAGGCGGGGCCGGGTTATGTGCAAAGAAGGGTGAAACAGTGAGAGTGGCCCACATATCTTTGTTTTGCAGCAACTTTGCAGCTTTTGTTCCTGGAGATGGTCCGGAGTCAAATGACCAGTGGCTGTTTTTGCCAGACACTAAATCCAGTGGCTTGTACCTTAAGGACTTTTGGATACATTGTGGCTGAGAAGGGCCAGGGGTACTGTAGAAGGGCAGTGTCATCCGTGGATGAGGAGTACATCATCTTCGGAGAAAAAATATCACCCGAATGAGGGACCCCACTTCATGTTGGGTGAGAGGCCCCCTATGACTTCAAAATTGGGCCCCAAAATTGGGCGTCTTGCCACAATTCCCAGTTGAGATATGTCCAATTAAAACATGCTCAAAATCGATGACCTTGGAGAACTTCACAGTTTTTTCAGTGGTTTAGCGTGGTTTAGTCTATGAAAAGACTTGCCCCATCCTTTCCGGGGCTTTCACCAGGTGTGAGCGCTTGAACTGCTACACTGGAAACGAAGAGATCACACGGGTGCCGAGCTGAAGGGGGCCTCTGGTGGTGATGCCATGATGGATCGTTTCAAGGCTAACTCCCCATCCCCTTGTGGGTCTTGGATCCTCTGAGATATGTTTTAGATTGTGTTTAGATATATTATATTCATTTATATTCAATATTCAGCATTATTTAGCAGTAGGTTGTGCATTCTAGGGCTATTTGTTGGTAAAGAGATGCAGTGGTCACAGCATCCCAGGTAGGAATGGCAACCTGAATGACCATGAAACTTCCAACCCCACTGAATCCACCTCCATCAAGTTTTGCACATTAAAAAATGTACTTCACTTTGCGCCTTAAAAAAATGCACTCTTACCCATTTGATCTGGAAAATCCACCAAATTCATGAGGTCATTTCGAAGGGAAACAACCATGGAGATGTCCATGATGTCCATACCTGTTTGTATGCTTCCTGGAGGGCAAAGGTAACTACTTGGATGTATCATGAAATTCGGATGCCTATGTCAGGCGCTCGACAAGTTGAAAGTCCGACAACAGAAGATGTGCAAAGCTGCCGGGCAGCCCAGTGTCTAGAGAGTTACGAAGTGCAGCGCCTGCCATGCCAAACAGCCGGAGGAGACCGACCAAAGGCAACATGTTTGCGGTTCAAGCATGTTTGGCTCCAATTTTGGAAAAGGGCTACTGACTTCTGGATCCATGATTCTGGAAAACATGTGTGTATTACGTGTCCTAGAATGTATGACTAGTATATGTATGACTATGTAATATTGTAATGTACATGTGTAATTATAAGGTTCCAATACAATAAGCTGTATAGATATATAAGGAATACATATACAGATATACCTATCTATCTATATATATATATACATGTGTGTATAATTATATATAACACACGTGTAATCTTGCAAAATTTTAGCCAAAAGGATTTCTGAAGCAAAGTCCGGTGTTTACAACCAATGGTTCCCATTGTTTCCCATTGTTTCCCCATAAATCGTACGTTTGGCCAACCTCCTTACCGGACACCGAGACGTAGCTCCAAGGTTGATGAGATGCTTAGCCAGGAAGAGGCGCTTCTGACTTGGAAAATATGAGATACAGTACGTGTATACATAATGTAAATATTATGATGTAATCTTACATATATAGTTTACGTATATATACATGTATATATATATATACAATAATATAGTGTATATAATAAATGTATATGTATCCACCACCAGTAACCAATGCTTAAAAGATGGGACACATGTTTTGCACAATTGCACACAAGGATCCTATACTGTGTTGGCTCACCAAAGCCTGAATGCCACCCGTGCGATGGATGATACCCTTGAAGCCATAATATGTGTTGCCCTTGGTTATGATACAGTACCTTGGTTGTAATACATATATATATACACACAATCTATACTGTAGATCATGGATGAGATCCTGCTAAAAGCTGTTCCGTCAAGATGTGTGTGGCCCTTGAAATTAGCCTTGTTTTTCAGGGTCAGTCAAAACGAGGATATGAATTGATATGATATGAACCTGAAAATCAAGTAGTAAACATCATTAAACTCGCGACTTCCGACTCCTGTGCCTGTGCGTTGTTTGGGATGGGTGGCAGTAAAGCGAGTGAAGGTTCTTAATTGCCTAGTCGTGATGGCTTGTGAGAGGGCCCCCACATTAAATCTGTTTGGGACATATGTTCAGAATCGACCTTTAAAGGCTGGGTACTTCACCGCCAACAAAAATCTGTCAATTTGACCCATGTTCATTAATCCTCCGCTTCGCAGAAAGCAAATGGAGAACCGCCTCCCTTTGAAGGTGGTTCGTTGCGTGACACGGCTGCAGAGGAGTAGGTGGAAGTTCGTTGATGATAAGCAGTTGAACATGTTGAACGGGTGAAGCCACACAATGGTGACCTTCCCAAACATGAACAGGATACGCTAATTCAGAAAGAACGCAAGTTTGCTCAAGTTGGAGGCGTTTATATCATTTAGCCATGCAGACTCCTTCGGATTTTCACGTGCAATCTTCAAAGTTGTTTCTGGTTTATCAAACATTGATTCAACCCTATTGGACATGGGTTGGATTTGTTGTGTTCAGTTTTGCAGGGTTATTTATACTGTATGTTTTAATATGTGGCCATTTCAAAAATCGGTGCACACAATGGAAATAAGGGCTTGGCGCGGAAAGGGCTCGGTCACAACTTCCCAACACGCACTGCCGCAAATCCCAAGCTGAATCAATGAATGTCAATGTGCCTCAGTGCCTATTCCATGCGAGAAAACGCCAAGAAGTATAAGTTCTCCATTTACCAACACCATTTGGTGATAGATATCCCTAGATATCCCCTGATTTTCTGGTGGTGAACCATGTGACTGGATCGCTGGTTCAATGCTCAGTGAGGTGAAGATCCCCGTTTGTTGTGGAAAAAATGTAGGTTTTGGCTTTTTTGCCCAAGATACTCACATACGGTTGTAAGTTATACAAAAATAATTGAGTTTGTTTTATATATATACAATTATTTATATATATATACACATGTTCGCAGATGTTCAACATATCACATCATATCAAACTGGTTGCTAGCTCACCAGTCAATATCTCTGCTGTTTTGCTCAAAGTTATCCAAGTATTACCTAAAATGGCCATCTGAATTGCGACGTTCTAAACTTCATCCGGCTATACCACCATTGTGGTTGGTTTCCCTTGTTTATCCTTTGCCTCCATTTATACCAATACATATATATATATATACGTACTGTATATGTGTACATATATATATGTATATATATATATACATATGATGTATATATATATATCAATGTATATATAATATATGTATTATTATATGTATATGATATGTGAATATATGCCACGAGGCTTGATGTATGTATACACCATGAATATATGATAATATACGCATATGTACATGTTGGTAGTTTCCCATCACCCCATCACGACTTCACCGCAAATGATGTGTGTTAAAAGCCAACATTTCCGGTTGGCTAAAATATTGTAAATGATCCAAATGTACATATGAAATCATATGAATATGCATAATTTAGGTGAAGAATGTATACTTCAGGAATGATATAGTATACCCGGATTTATATATGAATTTATCATGCCATATTTGGCAACGTTGAGATACTGGTGTTTGTTTATTCACATACATCGATACAGGTTGGTGATATAATGCGTATTCTTTTTTTGGAAAATGATAGCCTCACCATAGATGACTAGTCCGGGGACTCATTTTCCAAACGATGACTTCTTTCCACAATGAGAAATATCGTAGCCATGAAAGATGGCCCCTTTTAAGATGGCTTACGTATGAACAAGTGTGATTCTCCAGTTCGCTATGTAACAAATTATCAGAGGGTAAATCCCATTATCATTCTCTAAAAAATTGCATTCCAATGATATTTTTTCATGAAATCCTACTAAATCCTATTTGTTGTCCCATTAAATCTAAATACCAATTGTTGGCCAAGATATGCCAAGACATCTTTGCAACTCCCATCTTGGTGAAATCTTGGTCCCGTTTCCTCCCAAGGTGCCAAAGCAGGAGCTCTGAGCAATGCTGAGGCGATGTGAAAATTATCCCGCTGGAAAATTGATTGGAAATTCCACCATTTATTTAAGGGGAATCGGGAATCTCAATATCAACGTTGTTGTTTTTTTTTGGAGCGGGAGACCCCTGAAGCAAATCCAGAATCACAGATATATGGCTATGGGTCAAAAAATCGGGATTTAAGAAGCAACCAGGTGATTTTAGTCGCAAAACGGGTGAATTACTGTAGTAACTAGTAAAATGGAATCATAATGTGGTCGCTTTTATTCTAATTTTGATGGGGAAAGATGATGATAGATAACGATGCATTTCCGGGTCGTGTGGCTGCGGGTCAAACATCGGGTCCCAAAGGACCCACAAATTCTGGTTCCCATTAATTTTATGGTGGACGTAATTTTGATCCATGACCCCAATCGACGTTTGGGTGATATTAGCGAGCCAACCGATGATCCTGCAGTCACTGACACATAAGGTTTGAGAAAGATGTTTGGCTTTTTGCCCACACATACGTATATAGATATATAGACAATATTCCCACTTAGAGACGGGGACGCAAAACGTAGTCGGTTTAGGGTTCCAGCATTTTGTGCTGCTACTCATACTACCGGAGCGATCAATCGCCGGCAACTTGCTATCTTGGATGCCAGCAGGAACAGAAATAGCTGTGACCGCAGAGTACCCCGCATATGAATAGAATGAACCGATGCGTGGGTACTTACTTGTCAAAGTACTGCAACCTGCTGCGGCCAACTTCACAATTTACAGCATTTTACCTCGACTTCCTGCAGTGAGCTGCTTACCTGTGGAAGGCAATGAATCTCATGTCCTTAAATCATAATATGGCACGCACGGACGCATGCACATATTATATATATATATGAATATTATTAGATATTTATATTGTCTGTCTATAACTATGTATATTATACATACATACTCATAATTACTCACAATTCTATAGTTTACTTTTGTATGTATAGCATATATATATATACATATATATATATATATATTAAGCATACGTTTTGGCACACATATGTATACGTATCATACAACAGATAATCACATCATACATCATGTATACCAATACACACGGACCAAAGACGACCTGCCGGCCATGTTGGGCCATTAGCCCATCTTTCTGGGAGATCAAGGCTAAGGTCCACCATGATCCACCATGGTCCACCCATTTTCTCACAAGCTACGTGCAAAAACGCAGGTGGCAGACCAAGTGACGTGTCGTCCTCAGAGATTTTCATTGCGCAGAGCAGGTTGGGAATGAATCTACCAGCATTCATAGAACATCCTCGGAAATTTGGGATGATGATCCAAACTGGTTTAAATGGACTTGGTTGAGCCAATTAGCTATGCGATAGTCAACGGAGGTCATTGGTTTTGAAGATGTGTGTTGCATCCCTAAAATCCCTAAACGTGACGAAAAATGGGATGTGCGCGAACGCGGTCACATGTTAATATAGCTGTGATACAGTATACAGTTAGATCCGTCATCAAGTACCAAAATAGTTTCAACTACATCAGAAGTGGAAAGCTTGAGATGGTAGTTGATTCATGCAGATGTTTGTTCTGTGGCAGCCTGCAGGTGTTTTGCAAACTTAATGTTTCCTCCAAAAGAGCTGCCAAACCCAGGATTGTTTCTTGTTTTGATCATTTCAACATCGATGCATGGAATACTAAAGCAGGTTTTCGAGACTGGCTGCCCGTTGGGTCAAGACTATGAGCAGCCTGGGCAGAATCTCCCTTTCGTTCAACCCGTTTTTATCGATGTGTCTTTGATTTCGTCAAGTCCCTTTTTCGCTGCACCAACTTTGATTCGTTCCCAACTTTGATGGTCCAGGTCCAGTGGGTTTTCCACCTTTGCCCAGCCGAGTCCAGCGCAGCATTGCATGAGTTTCGTCGCACCAAGCTGGAGATTCAAGGCACGATGTTCAAGATGTTCATCCCAAGGGATGCCGAAAATGGTGGCTATTCAACCAACAAAGCTGACCCCCAAGAATAAAATATGTATATGATTGTTAAGGGCAACCACTATGATACAATATGTATCAGAGAGTTGGAGATGATGTAGATATAAGCCCAAGCAGGAAAAAATGTGTGATTTCGCTGGCAGATGCTGGGATGATGGTTGAAGTCCATATATTCTGTGATTTCAAGTATGTTGTTTATAAGTTTATATCCCATTTGAATCCATTTGATCTCAAAGATGCCGTTATAGCCCCCCTAGATGTCCCTGTTTCCACCTCGACCTGCAGGAAGCCAGCCGCCAGTGTGGTCCCTGGTGCGCCGCATTTTCACCTGGCCGAACCTGGAGGGATCAGCGTTTGAAGCGATAAAAAACCATGTCCGAGCTACATATTCTATGTTTTTGTCTCGATCAAACTCTGCATGTTTTTCCCCTTTATATAATTTTATATAGTGTTCCTACTGGCCAGTCTGATTCTGAAATTGGTTCAAAGCTGCTCGACGTCATTCCAAACTCATGCCACCCGTGTGTCTGTGGTATGCATTTATATGATGTAATTACCTGCTTTTTTGTTCAGTAGCCTTAAGCATTACTTAAGCATGGCTAGCTGGGAAATGGATGGAAATGGTCTATAGATGGAGCAAGTTTTATTGGGAAAACATTCGAGAAAACATGTGGATTTTCCAGCCGTGGACAGACCTTGTAGAGGAGCTCGTGTTTTGCGAATTTGATCCCCAAAGGGTTTTTGACACGATCCCAAGCCAAAAATCAACATACAGTGGCATGCATTGACATCTTTTGTACGGTGCTGTATCAATTAGATTGGCCATAAGCCAGGGCTTGTGAGGTTATGTGTTTGGGGTGTTGTTTTGGTGACACCCGAAATGTGTTTTGTGTCCACCTTTTTCATAATCTTCGAATCTTCTCTTTGAGGCGTCGGCGACGCGCCGACTGTGCCGACTTTCTGGCGGTGTGAAAAAGGGCCACTCCGGGAGGTACCCTACCAGTTGCTGACGAGAGTTGGCGGTGAAATGTAAGGGTACTAACCAAAAGAAATGATGATTTTGGTTGGAAAGATGGAAGCTAAATCCACTAATCACTGATCGCTGTTGATTTGGAATCATTAACAAATCCTTGGACATAACTTGCGGAAGAAAAACATATTGATGCAACCAACAAGCATTGGGATCCTCCTGGTTTTTCATAAGCATTAGCTACTACTGCTGACATAAGCTAAGAATAGAACAAGCACTGCAGACGCATCATAGGCCCTACTGTATGGTGGAAAATCTTCGGCAGGGTTTTGGCCACAGCCCGATTGACTTTTTGATGGTTTGGATAAGAGGTTTCCTTTTTCAACATATCCTCAGCATTTCCACCACTGAATAAAGACCTGATCACACTGGACCTAGGCCTCCGTCAGCCTGTTCCAGTTCAAGCTCCCCGAATCTCAAAATGAGACCTCTGGACAAACAAGTTCGTCAGAAGATAGTGACTTACAGCTGACAGACCAATACATGATGGAAGGCTCAGAATGAAACGATATCGCAGAGGGGCTGAAAACATGACTGTTTGATGCTGTGTCCCTCAGCGAAGATCATGTTTGACATACGAGTCTATGGTCAAATCCTTCTAAGATGCCATCTATGGCAACTGATCAAACCTTGAAGCTATGGCTATGGGAACCTAATGAATTACTTTGGAGTACCCCAAAAAATCGACTGAATATGTGGCGAAGAACGCGGGCTGAGAAATAAGTGAATGAGACCAACAAAACTCTGGATGTTCTCAAAGACTCCTGAACACATTGACTATCACTTATTTTCAAGGGGGTGTATGTGTGTGATTGTGTGTGTATGTGTGTGATCCTTTTATCCTTGTTTATCTGAAGGACACCTGCTACCTTGTAACCCAGATGCCAGGTGGTTTTCCCTTATCTTTTCCCATGGTTTTTTTGGATTCCATGGGATGATGATTTCCAGTTGACCATACCACGCCCACGCGCCATGCTCCGTGGCAGCTGGCAACGGAGTTTGAAACGAAGGTGGCGGAGATCGGTGGTCGAGCAGTAACCCAGATCCATGGCTTTAGAGTGATACCTTATAGTCACCATGTTGTAGCATGTTATAGTGCCAACAAAACAAACTCATCTTAGATAGCTTCAGTCTTGCCAGATTTTATCAGATGATGTGAAAGGCCCAACAGACTCCCATTGTTGATGGCAAGTTCACATGGTGATTGGGTAGAACCCTCGCATCAGATCAACATGTATGATGGTAAATATATCATTGGGGAAGCAATCAAACATTACCCAAAATCAGGTTTCCGAGTTGTGATTTTCACACAAACATCCCAGCCCAATATTTGATCAGTCTTGGGTGAATCAAGCATTTGATAGAATTATATATATATGAAATTAAATAATAAGATACTGTATATGTGTGAAAGGATGCGCACAGCCCTTAAGGTGCACGCGTCACATGAGTAGATGCAGCCTTGAATAGTGACACTGCTCACGAACGCGCGGGGTAGAGAAAACTTACACGAAATATCAAATGGGCAATCATTGAACTCAGAACGTGATCTGCGAAACCAATCACTGTTTAAAGTAATGATATGTTTCATGGTTTCAGTGGCTTCAGACTCCGTTGTCAGGTCCTGGTGCTCTTGCGGAGCCAAACCTTACCCTTCCCGGCATTGCTTGAGGAGCAGAGATGCCAATCGTGGCGCACATGGGAGCGGATGAAAGTACGATGTTTGTTGATGTTTGTTGATGTTTGTTGTAGATCAGTCTCCCATGAGGGATGTTTGATGGATTTGTATGACGTGTCATCATATTTTTCATTCTGTAAAAGGATGTGGTAAACCCAATAATAAACCGTCCCCAAATTCACCAGAAATGGATGGTATAAATCCGCCAAAATTGAAGGCTTCTTATTGTGTTGTACTATTGCATGGGGTTCGATCTAAAAGATACTGTAATTAGTGTAGCTGCGTGAAGCTGTGCGCCGCATTGAAGATGATCGTGTTGTCACTTTTCAACAGGGAAAGTCCTTGGTTTCCCATTGTTATTTGGGAGAAACAATGCATTTCTTCTGTGTGCAAAGGTGTGCACAATATTTCATAACCGAACCTATCAGAGGTGCTGCCAATCCTAGCCATTCACCGCAACTTCAGTGAATTATCCTAGGGTTGGGCCCTCTATGGGCCACCGCATATTTTGAGAGTCTTGATTGATAGGATTATAAGAATTAATATGGATTAATATGGATTAATATGGATTGATATGGATTAATATGGATTAATATGGATTAATATGGATTAATACTAATTGCCCTCTCTATGCATCCACCATCATGGATTAATATCCATGTCTACATCTCATTTGTTGTTTGGTACATCCCCTGTAGTAGTTTTGCAGGTAAAATATACCCTTGTGGTGCTGGTTTGATAGTCATTGTCTTTGTTGAAGTACCAAGGTTTGCTCGTGATGTTGTTTTGCTGAAAATTCCAACCTTTCCTCCTTTATATGATAGGAGACGCGTCATATAATATTATATTATATTATATTATATGATTATATAATATAATACAATACAATACAATTCAATACAATAATACAATATAGTACTATATATAGTACTATATATATATTCTTACATTATGAGTGGGACTACAAACCCTGTCAAGGTTACTCGATGATGTGGGTCTGTTTTGAAAAGGGGCGATATCTGAATTTGTAGCCATGTTGATGGAAGATGTACATATAGATATATATTCTATATTATATTTAATATGTAAAATTCTATATTTAATCATAATATTACGGCAAGACCCTGAGGTTTGCCCGGACTCGCAACGAGCAACCGGGCAAGCCAAGATGATGATGATGATGACGATGACGATGACGATGATGATGATGATGATGATGATGATGACGATGATGATGATGATGAAAACATTGATGATGAAAACATTGATGATGAAAACATTGATGATGAAAACATTGGTGATGAAAACATTGATGATGAAAACATTGATGATGAAAACATTGATGATGAAAACATTGATGATGAAAACATTGATGATGAAAACATTGATGATGAAAACATTGATGATGAAAACATTGATGA
>Ga0126342_10003143_pt1 | contig 26976 bp, 18 predicted proteins | sample Cyp1metagenome_FD_92528 | JGI IMG/M metagenome (GOLD analysis project Ga0126342, IMG submission 92528) | Coral microbial communities from Lord Howe Island, Old Settlement Bay, Australia - Cyphastrea 1 metagenome | ecosystem: Host-associated > Invertebrates > Cnidaria > Coral ...
ATGTAAGATGAACTATATATACTATACATATACTACATATATGCGACACATATACACTATATATAAAGTTTATATGTACACACAAAAAAATTCAATATATTAATATACTCTATAAATCTATATATATATATATAAATACATACTTTATATACTATATATACACTATATAAATATATACTTTATATCTACTTTATATACTATATATTGTATATAAATACAATATATCTATATATATACACTGTATATATATATATACTATATATATATTATCATATGTATATACACACTCTCTATATATATATACTATATATGTATACAAACTATATATGTATATATATATATGTATATACACACTATATATATGTATACAAACTATATATTATATAATTAGTACAGTGTAGTCTTGACTGTGTAACATGTTTCACGAAACACAGCACCATGGGGACATCACAGCCACCAAGACTCATCCATGGTACTCTGGGAAGCCACATCCGGAACGTCCACGAGTTCCGACTTTGGTTCCTCCAGGGGGCCCAGCTACGGCGGTCTTGGCCTAGTGTTCCAGCTAGTGAGAGTTTGGGATTCCCATTGTGACGACATAGTCCCAATAAGCCAGGTAGTAATGTACTGTATACATATATATATACACTCTATAAATTAATATATATATATATATATTTACACTAATATATATATATATAATTATATATATGCACACTATATATATATATATGTATATTATAGAAATAATATAGAAATAATATATATATATATATTATATTATATTATATTATATTATATTATATATATTTATATATCATATCTATATACAGTGTAAGAAAGCCCTCAAGTAATGGCGAATCAAGCATACTTTTGGCCACTATCCATGCCGGAGCCACTATGAATGACATTGTCGCCATCGTAGCTCAGAATAGCACTGGTGATGGTAACATGATCCAACGTTAGATGACATGATTGTACATGGTAGATTGATCCAAGACAGAATATGTTTATCAATCACATTCTTGCAAATGACACTAACATGATGTCACTAGCGTGGTCATTGAATAATTCAGTGTTTGTTGGCTATGTCAGCAATTTCATTCCGAATGGTGAGAGTATTGCGTCCCAGTTGCCACTGGTGCGGACATGATGGGCTGAGGCTGAGGGAGGATAGAAACGTTTGGGACCATCGGCATCATTGGCATCAAGATGGGCATCTGCACAATAAAGGCCTCTCCAATGCGCAACAGAGAGCGTGTTTTTGCATTCCAAAGGAGAGAAAGTTGTTGTATATTGAGAAAGTTGTTGTATTGGCTGTATATGTTGGTGTATATATATTCCACAATATTCCACAGATATATGATATTATATGGATTTGGTCTGTGAAAACAGGGAATCCATTCAACTGATGTGTTATCATCATCCTTTTTCCCCAACAGTACCATATTTTATGGCTACTTGGGCACATACTCCATTTTCAGGCCCACAGCCTCAAACTGAGAAAGGCTGGGGTGAGGGCAAAACTTCATCCCTTTGAATACTCCTAGCCTTCTTGGGTAGTTCACAGCTGAGCCAAGAAAATTGGGGTACCAATGCACCAACACAAGTTGATATGTTTAGTTCAATCATTCATTCCATTGAACTTGTGGGCTTTGTAATGTTGACCCAAAGCCAAACCTTAATTTTGGGAATATCCCTGTCTACGAGAGTCCCTCTAAACTCTAAACCAACTGATGTCCATCCATATTCGTCATTCTGGCAGCTCATCTGTGCATTTGTGGGATGTAAACTCCAGGAAGTAGAGCTTCAAAAGCTTCTGGGCTACACAAGTCTTTGGTCCCTGTGGTAAACCTGGTAAACCCAATGACAATGCACCGAGTGTTGAAGGTTCACTATAGTCACTATAGTCACTATAGTTTGTTCTTGGGTATGACTCCGGTATGACACATAAACATTACGTTGCTCCATGTGGAGCCGCTTGCTGGTCCACCTGCTGAACCGCCGGTGGAGCCGCAAGTGGACAAGGTGCGGTGACTGGGACAGTGGTACCTGGCACGATGGCCAGGCTGGACATGGAGGTGGGATCCGGCGTACCCTGGTTTTGAATAACAGAAGATTGGTTTCTCCCAAACAAATCCATGGCTTATCATGTTCTCCAATAAATTTGCAATTTCAGGGTACAATAATCCCTTCCCTCTAAGAATAAGAACCCCCATGGGATCATAATATAAACATTGGGGCAGCTTGACCCCTTTTTTGGGATTTTGTTAATTGCGTTTTTGATTGCGGCCCTTCAGGTTTTAACTGGTGACACTTGCATGTACGAACCCAATATTAACAAAAATAGATTTGGATTGTGGATGATTTTGGGTTTTAGATTTAGGAGGTATACCCTCATTTCCGGGACAATGCCACGACCATCACTGCAATCGCAAAACCTGGCACAGCCCCTGAAGACAAACAGATAGAGATCTTCAGTCTGCGCCCGCTTTGAATAGTCGAGGTGACACCCCAGTGTCAGAGATTTGTTTCAAAATGTTTTACCCTCTGGTTATTTAACATAGCCATGGAAAATCACCATTTTTAATAGGTAAACCCAGGTAAACCATCTATTTCTATGGGCCATCTATACCATGGCTATGTTAGTCATAACCAGAGGGTAAGTATGATGATGCCAAAGTGCCACTTGCTTCATTGTTGGCTTCCATGACTTTGAAACGCTCCATAGCATTGCCAAACTCCTGCGGAAGCCACCATGAACGAACGGCAGAATCTCCCAAGGCTTCGCTTCAAACAGTGCTGATTTTCCAATGCCATGTTCTGGGTCAAATATTCTCTGGTTATCTGGTTGGTGGTTGACCTACCCCTCTGAAAAAATATGAGTTCGTCAGTTGGGATGATGAAATTCCCAACTGAATGGGAAAAAACATTTTCCAAACGAAAAATATGAGAGTCAGTTGGGATGATTATTCCCAATATATTATGGAAAACAAATAAAACATGTTCCAAACCACCAACCAGCTATATTAATAGATACTGGGATTGAAACCAACAGAACATGGTGCTAGCTTGTCCAGGGGGCATACCCTTCGTCCAGTATCAAGGCTTTGAAAGTTGGTCCGTGCCACTAAAACATACTAAAACACAATACCCTCCGGGAATTTAGCTATGGAAACTGGCGCACTTATACATTATTCACATTTATTCACCGTTTCTGGGGGATTTCTCATTGGCATGCCGAGATTCTCTGCTTGACAGAGCATACATGAGTTGTAAACTTCCTTCAGCGTGTTTAATGATTGAGCAATTAGTATGATCATGATCAACATTGGGTCCCAACCGGGCTTTATGCTGTCCCATGCTGAATAATAATTATAATAGTGAATCATTTAATATAGTAACTGGTGACCCTCTGGTAATTTAATATCGTTAATGACAAATTAGCTTCGATGGTTTACCGTTCTTCAAAGGAGGGTTCTGATGTTTGCTATGTAACAATGGGAATTTCAGGATCCTAAATTGGAAGTACCTACCATGTATAAGGCCTATATAAGGCCTATGTAAGGGAATATCCCAACAAAATATGACCTTATATGGTACTAACGTACCTCCATTTTAGGATCCCTTTTTATTCCCATTGAATGTATTACTAACATTTCCAGAAGGTACAGTATTAGATATAATCAAACCATCATTGCCCCAAGGGCTGAGTGCATCAACCATGGCCTCACCATGGCGGCTCCTCACAGGTGAGCATGGAGCCCAATTTCTTGTGCAAACGTTGCCGCACGCGACGCTTCAAGGCGCGGTTGGGCGCTTCCAAACTGGCCTGGCAGATCGAGCAGATCGAGCAGATCGAGAGATCTGCCAACGTTGACGCGTTGCGAGGCGATGCTTGGGATCGAAGCCAAAATGGCAGGCTTTGGTTCGAAAACATGTCGAAACTAAGCATCAAAGTTGGTTTATCAGTGTTTGAATGATGTTTGTTGTATTGTAAGTTTCTCTGTATGACTGGCCTTAATTGGGCATTCATCCCTGTTGTTTCCAGACCCCTTGGTGTTCAGTCCTTTCAGGTTTGGGGATGTTTGGGGGTTTGTGGTGGGGTACCATTAGACCGGAGGCCGGAGACCAATTTTTCAAATCTACTCTCTGGCAACAACATGGCAAACTCCCTACTTTTAACCACACAATCATCTGTAAATTGTTTGTTGGAACCGAAGTTTTCCAGCAAGTTGTATTTGGTCACTGGAGTAGGACATTTGGTCATCAAAAAAAAACGATGGAAAACACGATATTCCAAATCACCAACCTTTGCCTTGATGCGCCTGCTGCCTGCTGCATTTCTCTCATCCCGCTGTGATAAAACACCCGCATTTAGCGTTCCCCGGCGGACAAAGACACGAGAAAACACAATCCAGATGGAGCCATTGGTACCCAAGTCTCAAGAAAGGATCTCCGAAAAAAAAGAGACTCATTGGTGGTTGAGCCTACCCCCCTGAAAAATACTTAAAAATTAGTCAGATTGGATCATCATCCCCAATCTGGGAAATTTTTGTCAATTCATGTTCCAGTCACCACCAACCAGAGATGTTCCAATCGCTGCCGGTCCGGGGGATCCCCCATTGTCCCCTCCCACGTCCGACCTGTGCAGCATTGGCCAAAATCTCCTCCACCAGGGCGGAAGTGACGGTCTTGCGGGCTGGAGCCTGAGCCTCCTGATGGCTTGAGCGGTTGCAAAGGTGGAGAAAACTCATTGGAAAGCTGAAAGTCCAAATTCAATCCAAATTCAAGTTTCAAGTGATTCAAGTGAAGAAGTTTGGATCAATTTGGATAAATTGGCACTTCTGGCACTTGTGGCCATTGAAGTTGAGTTCGCAGTTTTCAGGAGTGTTCACATCAACACACACATTCCAAAAAATGTTTGGCAATATTAAATTTTACTTTGGGTTGGTCCCTCCCTATTAATCAACATGTGCGACCCCCTATTAAACAACACCCTGCTCAGAAATCCTAATTTTGTGGATTACGTATGTTTAAATTGTTTTAAATACCCATAGGATCCATGTATGCTATATATGGTAACATTTACCATCAATATACCCCAAATGTTAGCATATATACCATACATGGATCCTATGGGATATGTTTAAATTGTTTTTAACTGTTGAACAAATCATGCCTTGAAGGGATGTCCCATGCCCAATCTCACCATCCCACCCCATTGGGAAGGAGGTCGTGCCTGAGAAGAGAAATCTCTACCGCCAGGCAGGTTGGTCGTCTTTTTTTTAAATATGACAAGCCCTAGTAAGTAATTGCTGGGGACTGGAGACTCTTAAGTTCTAGGGGGTGTGGTTTATTAATACGAACTTGGCATCACGTTACGTTCTACTCAGTACTAAGATGTACTACCCAGTAGATCCCAGTGACTACTCAGTAGTGCTGTCATTTGTCAACCCTCAGAGTACCTGTGCGGCTGTCCATGGAGAAGTCTGCAAGCACATTGCGAGTCGCGAGTCGAGATCGGCGGTCCGAGACCGCAGACACCACGTGGATGAGGCGATCGGGGGGCGGTTTGAACCACTGGAAGTCTGAAGGTTGACTCGAAGATGTTTGACCCTCAAAGTATCTTTATAAAATTGGCGGAAATTCAAATGAAATATGTGAAAAACAGGTCAGTTGGTTGAGGGGCAAGCAAACAGCACCTGAACTTGGCAGTGTGCTGCTAATCCCCTTGTCAAAAGCTTAACCGTTGATGGAATTTGAGCGTTTGCTCACGTATATACAATCCAAAAACGCTGAAAATCTAAGTCTATGTGAGTAAGATAATAGCTGCAGTTCATCCAGTACACGGGGTGAAAGACAGAGTTTAATTGTGGGACATCGCCGGATCGCAATCATCATCATGAGACCATTTGTTTATCATTTTTGCGATACCTAAAGTTTAGGTAGTCATCTTCCTTTCTTGGTATGATGCCACAAGGCTCAGAAAAGTAGGAAGACACCAGTTTACCGAGGGCCACAATCAACTTCAACAAGACCAGGTTTAGGGATCCCTGTAAGTTTCTGATGCATCTTTGGCATTTCTTGACTTTTCATGGATATCTAGGCTATAGGCCAAGTCCAAGACTAGCAGTTGCCTTTAAAAAAAACAGTTGCAGTCAACTAGAGGATAGATATGGAATGCTACGTATGGATATAGAGAATTATAGCGATGGCGGTCAAATTTTGGGGACCCAATCCACAAAACATCTACAAAGCCACAGGCTTGTCGCACGGGCTCACTATGACTCAAGGACAGCAATGACAATAAACATCAATCAACTCAGTTACACTTACACCTACTGGAGAAAATGTATGTTCACATCTAACGGCAAACAACTCCATGTCTTCAGCCAAGTATCTATACATGTTGGTTGCTTCATATCCCCCATCATAAATGGTTGATACACCCACAAGAAGGGGCCTTCTAGGAAAGTTGGCGTAGGCTAAATGGGATTTATGTTGGGTCTGCCTATACAGTAATTAATGTGGTTCAACATGGTAAACCTAACAATAACCCGTCCCCAAAATAACTACAAATGGGTTGTATTATAAACCATCCCCAAATGGTAGGCTTATTACTGGGTTGTCCACATTGACTTAGAACTCGGGGCCCCTGCACATTAAACCAACTCGGTTCTAAACCCAGCCCCGGCCTTGCGTGGAAGTTCGGAACCAGATTGTCGGTAGGTCTCTTCAAACGAGGGACCATCCAACACGTAGACCTCTACAGCAAAATTGAATCGCTGATGCCATTGGTGTTTATATTCTCCACTTCACGACATTTCCAGAAACACCGGGGCTAAGTACGACCATAGTATGCATGGTACAGGTATGCTACAGATCCATCTAGAAGTGATATTACCCGACCTCGCGATCCACAGATTCTTCTTGGACGACCTGGAGAAAATTCTGCGGAATTGACCACAAACGGCTGGTTTTTTGCCAACCCTGCGGCCATTTCAATGGGGGGCATACCTCAAAATGTTTTCCAAAAATGGCCCTCTTAAGGTGGAAAAATCACGGAATCATCATAAGGAATGAACATAAACACACAACTTGTACTCAGTTTGGGAACGGGAAGGGACGGAAAGTGGCACATCAATGACTTGGTGGCTGACAACGTCGATTCACACCAGAAAAAAAAACATAGATAATTTCTTAGTTCGTTCGTTCATTCATGCACTGCAATGCAATACCTTTTCTTCAGGCACTTTGATTCCTGTTTGCAAGTGTGTATATTTCTTCAAACTTTATATCCCGCAACACACCACCATGCTGCTGCCATAGTGAAGATGTCAGCAAATTAAATCTCTATGTTGCAGTCCCAAATATATAGTTCTCTCCTTGTCAGTTGGATTTGAACGTCGAAAAAACAAGGCTTTATCCATCCTGAAGCTTTCACCTCTATGGGCCCTATGGGATGTTCAACTAGCGAGTTGTCTCGTTGGTGACTCTCCGGTGATCAAACATGGCTGGGAAAATTGTCGTCATAAATTAGTAGAAACTATATGGGTGATTTTCCAGCACAGCATGTTTGAATCCTGATCTTATATCAGTAAATATCAGTAGCTATATCTACCATCATCTACCATCTTTGGATAACCTCGGTTTTTCCTCACTTTTCATTGCCACCGTTGGATCTTCCGTTGGATCCCAGAGGTCGTCCCCGTTGATTTTTCGTCATGGAACCATGCTGGAGTCATCCAGCACCACCGTCTTTGCAACGACCTCAGGGACCAGGTAGGTGGATGAGGCGGACTGGGTCAACCTAAGAAGCAAACATTTTGGCCCACGTGGTTTTTAAGCATCTCACTTTTATGCTCATTTATGAGCATGTAATATATTGTAATATCATATTTCATCATCTCAAATCACACTCTCGTGGCTCTTTTTTCGCAGTTTCAGGCTGAATCAACAATATTTGGGCCCACCAGAGTGTGGAAACTTGGCGTTTTGCCCCACGGCACCTCGCCATTGATGATGGTCAACACCTCCTCGCCACGCCTCAAAGGGGAACCGGCTATAGGGAACCTGTTGGGATATTGGGTAAATCGGGCATATTAATGGTATATTACTATAATGGGGATAAAACATAGTGTCTGGGTAAATTAATTAGTAATTCAATGTAATTCACTAAATGTTGAAAACCTGAAAAGTTTGGCAGTAGTTCCCCTTACGTTCACCATCATTCCAGTGAGGTCGCAGTGAAGTCGTTACAATTTAGCCAGATCATTTGCATTCATTTGAGCGATTGGAAAATTGTGTCCTTTTGGACGTTAGAGACGGTCTATTCTTGTTGATTCCAGCAAGTATCTATAATAAGTAATTATAATCATAATCTATATATTTAATACCTGGTGGTGTCAGCCCGTTCCTCCAAGAGAATGTCAATTGATGATTATGTTCTCTCCATTTCTCTCCAAACATAAGGTTCCTGAGGGGCCCAACCAGTATTTAAAAGACCGTTTCAAGTTTCAAGTGATGTTTATAACACAGGTCAATTGAAAATCGATAGAATCACCACGACTTGTGAACGGCATCCAACTCTTTTTCTGTCATTTAGTGATCATACTTTCATCAACCTTGGATCAAAGCAATAGGTTTATCAAAGACTTACAACATGATTAAACCATGATTAAAGCCAAATGTCAATCATGATCTTGCCATGTCAATCATGTCTAAAACACATTTCTTTGCCACGTCCCGCGTCCCCGTGCCTTGCGGGACGTGCCAGGCGTCGCCCGGCGCGCCGCAGCTTCATCCCGCGCTGCCTCCGGCGGAAGGGGGGACAGTGATGGTGACCCTCCGGTAAACATTGCCATAGCTATGGAAAAAATATGGAAAATGGATGAACATGGCCCAGCTATAGTTGTTTTACCTATGAAATATTGTGTTTTTTGAATTTCTCCATAGTTATGTAAACGTTTACTCTAGAGGGTAAGAATCACATTTTGGGGTACATCATTTTTGGAACTCACCCAAAAATAGATGCAGAAAAACTACATCCTACTGAACTCATATGCGTAATATGGTAAATTGATCCCGTTGATACCTTCTTTCTGTTTATTGGGGTTGCTATATTGGTAGCCGATGGCATCATTGGCAGCTCGGCATCATTGCGTCCTTGAAGATTTCATCGGAGATAATAACTGTCCCAATGATTTATACTGATCCATTGTATTACCAACCCCATAGGATCCATGTATGGTATATATGCTAACATTGGGGGTATATTGGTGGTAAATGTTACCATATATAGCATACATGGATCCTATGGAAACTATCATCCTCCAGTTCTGATCTGGTTCTGATTATACAATGGCTAACGATACTACCCTCACCACCACTATGATTCGCGATTTCCGCGGCGATCATTGATTATTAATTTAAGGGATATTCATGGGGTAGAGCAATGTAATGAGAGAACCACCAATTTGGGGATGGTGTAGTACCCCACCCATTTCAAATAAATTTGAGGGTGGTATTTGAGGATGGTTTCTTATTAGATTTACGACGTTGTCTACATTCATCTTCAGTACTCTATGCATGGAGTAATTAATTACATATATACATGATTACCCCAATGCTCTGTGGAATCTATGCATGTCTATGCCTTTGGGGTAAATGTTGGCATAACAATATATAACAATCAATAGACAAGGAGTAGTTAGGCTAGTTTCATTTGTGACGTGTGTCTTTTTTGGAAAACCGGATAGCCATCATGGCTTGCGATGGCTCTTGTACCTCTAATTAATGTTCAGTATTTTGCAACATGGCGAAAGGATTGTGCATGATTAATATATATATATATATGTACTGTACGAATCTGTACGATAGCTAGCAGCTACTTCATTGTCTCACATAAAATCGAACTGCGCGAGGCACCTCATCAAAGGAAGGAAATGCTCTCTCATCTCTTCCTGCACAAAGTAGAGCCGAGCCGTGACGCCGGCCCGATGGCGTCCCGGCTGAAGCAACGCCCGGATGGGGAGATACGCCCGTGACCGAAGGTTAAAGCAACGTTTTTTTTATATGGCCACAAGACCATCCGTGAAAAGAAACGATTTGCCAAGATTTATCTAATCATTCATCTGGGTTGATTGAACTGTGCTTTGGAGAGACCCAGCCACTACTTTAACAGCAATTGAAGTGATATTTAACACCAAAATGGAGAGATGATGAGAAATAGATGGTGAATCAACATGTTTGGGTTTTAAAAAAACAACATCAGGGGTTAACTGACATGACTTGACTAAAATATAGTATATATAATATATAGTATAATTGTATATAATATATAGGTCCGGGTTCGAATTTGGGGGAAGGGGTCGCACCCGGCTTCTTGTAAGCATAAACCGGTGGGTGTTTGAAATCCTTTATAAAATGGATCGTTTTTTTTGGGAATTTTGGCCCTTACAAAAAGCATAGGTTTTTAGCACCCACATTCGACTCTAAAATCCGTCATCATTTTGTAAGGTGGCAACTTTTTTCATGATATGAGTGTTGTATCCCACTCGATGACCTTCTTATAATAAGTTGTGATTTCAGATAGCGGGTATCATTTTGTAAGGCAGCAACTTCTGGTTCCCTGCTTCTTTTTTCCCGGTCTCGTTGGTTTTCAAGCAGCCTTTTTGTAAGGATTCCTTTTCTTTGCCACCTTTTGTATTTATGTATTTGTTTTTTCTTTGGCATCATTGCCTGCCAGAACTCCTGATGATTGAGCCGAATCAAAAACATGTACATGTTACAAATCTGAACAATAATTTGTATCAATGCCTAAAAAGCATATATTCTTACAAAATGATTCTTCTACTCTTGACGACATCTCCTTACAACATGTCATTGCACACCCTGCTAAGTTTTTTGTTTGTTTGATGTTTAATAACAGCATCTTGACCTTACAAAAAGCCTGGAAAAACAAACTCGATGGTCTTATAGAATGAATGAGTTGGCCCCTCAAAACTCTTACAAAATGAACACTTCAAAATGTACAACTTTGCCTTTTAGGTGTCCTGTTACAAAATGCCCTGGTTAGGGGGCTTCTTGTAACTACAAAATGCCCATTTATAAGAGGGTCGACCCCTCTCAAATTATGAGGGAAATTCCAACCGGGATATATATATATATATATATATATAGATATAGTATACACTATAAATTAAATGATATTTAAATGATCATGCCGAATCTGATACAATTGGCGTTGCTCATCCTGGCTGCGCACTCCAGGTCCCTGGACTTGACCATTGTCGTAGACCGCCTCAAGGGTTCCATGGCAGATTCAGCCGGCGGAAAAATCGTGTTGGAGAAAACCATGGGATAACTATATTAATGCAACAGATTATTCTAACTATGGATTATGCAAAACATGGAAAAGAACCATGGATAACTAATGAGAACCGAATTTCCAACTAATGCTGCTGACTTGGGGATGGCCTCCAACTGTATGCCTGGTACGTCGATCCACATTGGTATCAAGAAGTATGTGATGTGTCATTATCCGACTCTCATTGGATTGGTTTAAGGGAAGATCAACAGAAATTCAGTGTTCTTTTCCCATTCATTCTTGGCGTTTCTTGCAGATGTTCCAATTCTCGGAGACGCAAATTACTGGAGATTCCCTCGGAGACGCGGAAATCTAGGCTCCCTGGCCGCGTTGCGACTCATCCAAATCTCGGCTGAGATTTGGAATCCACGGGCGTGGATGATGACTGGGGAATTTGTTGGTCCCTAAAATTCTCCCAGGAGCCACCAGAAAGTTTCCCAGGCTGAAAAAAATCTCTGGACATTTCTCGAAAATTACTTCACTTGCCAAAAAGGGTGAATAATGTGAATATTAGAGTCGTTCACATCATCATCATTTCAAATAGTCCCTTAAAATAGCTGGATGATGGTGGATGGGATTCCAACTTCCAAACTACTGTAAATCACCAATCGCCAGTCAACCATCGGCTGATGGAGTTTCCAACCAAAATAGAAAGCGTGACCAAAAGAACATTCCACCATGATAATCACATATTAACAATTATAAAATACAATTATAGTTCTAATAATCATATTATATATATTATATTTATATGCTTCATCCAATCCAGCCAATTGACGATAAGTCCGTTACATCCGTTGGCCGCACCTCGTTACACGTGGAGTAGTCAGTGATCAGCAAACATCCCGGCCTGGCAATGTAATGCAATGTACTGTTGATCTGTATGGATCTGGATCTGGACGGATTGATTTCACCAGAGTGTCCATCTGATTTTGGGCCAGGTCACCAGGTCGGGCCTGATGGACACCGGAATAGGGCTGAAGGCGGTGTAGAACTTGCCACCAGGTAGAAACGTCATATCCTGGACGTGTCCCGCCAGGAAAACCAAAATTCGATCTTTGGGTCCAACATTAAAATCGAGTAAATCACCCGTTCATAGATGGGTCTATGCTCACACATTATTGTGTGGTTGTCCATTAGCAGGTTTCATTGGTGGAGGGTAAAGTCAAAACTGCATCTAAATCTACGTGAAGGAGACTAACATTTGAGAACAGTCTCAATGGAAAAAAGTGTGTGTGTGTGTCTGTGTGTCTGTGTGTCTGTGTGTCTGTGTGTGTGTTTTAGTGTGTGTTTTAGTGTATTTTACCACAGATCTGGTTTACATATGTTTATAGCTAGTCTGGTTATCAAACATGGGAATGTTGTCAACATTTATATATACTCCACTTCATCCGCCATTCGGCACCTCCTCGGTGACCTCATAGATCAACACCTCCAGCCCGGGGCCCACAAAAGGGGCCATGGGGGGCGGCCCATGGCGATCAAGTGGATCAAGAATAGGTTCACCAAGTTGGATTGCTCTATATTGCTCTCACAAAAATACAAAACTGGGTTACTCATGGAAACATGTTGAGGCTTCTCATGGGTTTTAGGTTCTGACCCAAACAAAAAGGTAGCCATTGACAGATGATGTCTCCGACAAAGAACAGGATCTCATCATGTTGGTCTGTTGGGACGGTAGCATACGCTAGCGATTGCTTCAAGGTCCTAAGACAATTCCATCCAGGCACGTTGGTCATGTTTGACGAACAGCGCCTTGCTAGAGGGAACCAAGGCTCAACATCCCCTCTTAAAAACCAGTGGATAGGGCCCAACGGGCCCAACGACAACGAAAAACATCGAAAAACAAAGCAGTTTGGCTCGCTCTACGGGGAATGAGAAGCTTTTTCCAAAGCCGCCTGCAAAAGGAATCTCAGTGAAATGATCTTTCTGTGGGTGCCCCAAGGGCGAGGCTTCACTAGGGTGGATGATTTTCACTGGATTGCTTGAGTGGATTGGGTCCAAATGCCCCTCTGAACGTCAAAAATGGGAAAGATGTCAAAGGAAGCATTTTGGGACATGTGTTTTTTCGCAACCTTTCCGTTCGGAAGCATGAATAGGCAGCCGAGTGACATCACGCATCTCCAAATTCTGACAGCAAATGTACAATCTTCAACCAGTGACAGCAAATGTATTCCAGCCATCGAAAAGGGGATGGGTCAATTTAGACCACAGAACCACATCCATGGACTTTTTTTCAGTACCAATCGCCACATTTTGCAAGAACCAAATTTTAAACTAAGCCCCATGCCGACCCATCATTGCTTGAAAAAACTGAAGTGAGCCATGGGAAATACCCCGAAATACACATCCAAATATACTGGTTTGTTAGTAATTTTCCTATATGGTTTCCATGAGGGTCTCTAATACTCCTGGCATCTCCTGGCAATTGGCAATGAGCCCCTGAAAAAATCACCAATCAACAGAAGTATTGAGAACATGGCTCAAGTGGCACCATCTACGTCTAGCAAATCATGTGCTGCCGACTCCTGTCCATTCTTCATATGACATGTTTGTTGCACCTGCCACGGGCCCATCTTTGCAGCACTCATGCGACATAAACCCTCTGCAGGTGGCAAGTTGTCTAAACTCCAAAGCACTGAGTAGAAACCCCATAAAAGATACAAAAGATAGAACAGTCAAATCATGTCAAATCCAATCCTAAAAAAAGTGGCAAATCTGTTGCAACGATAACAGTCTTTATTTTCTTGGGGAGGTGGCTACTACATATAATTAATAAATGAACAGTCAAGTTCAGTCAAGACCCCTTGCCAACGCCTCACCTTCACTGAGGGTGCGGACTTTCACAGCAGGCCATCTACCAGGGTTGGGAAATGATCCAAATTGCTGGATCAGCCTTGAGACAATAGCTTAATCAGCTTGATGGAGAGGGGCTGATATTCTTACGTGGGACATTTCACCACCCGGGATCTATTCCGTTGCGCTAAACTCGCGGAAGCGATGCACGTCTGACAGCGCAGCGGGACATCCAGGAAAAAACATCGGGTGGTTGGATCTGCAACATATCCCATCCCCTAATACACCCCTTGCATGCGCCAAAAAATCGTCGATCCACCACTGTCACTACACACCAGGGTTTCTCAGGTGTTTATGCTTGGGGCCAGGGAAATAGGATGCAGCACGATATCATCATTGCTTCTTGAGGTCCGAGACAATCCCAATGATCCCAATTTGTATGGATCTGCATAGACAACCAGCCCGGCTCCGCGTTGCGACGCGACAAAAATGAAGAACTTACTGAGAACTCAATGGCCACAAGCTGAACCATAGTGTTCAACCCCCTGATGCTGGATGATTACTTCGGGGGTAATACTACCCTCTATATATAGGGCATTCTATGCATTATCATGAACCATGAACTGAGAATCCGGTTTTCAGGATTAAATGGACTTCAGGCGGCACCACTCTGTTGACCATTGTTGTTGTCTCTGCCATGAGGCGGGTTGTAGCTATGGGCTTCCCCATTACTGTAGATTAACCATGACCAATAGAAATGATGCTAGAAAAACCATGAAAAAACAATGATAGTAGGATCATGGAGTAAACCGATAGTAACTAAGTAGGATCATGGAATATCATCAGTGGATATTAGAGATAAAATCTGGTGTCCATCCAAAAAAACGCGTTGCAACGGTTTTTTTTTTCTGGGGTCCATAATAAATGGGGGTACCCCAATAGCTGGATGTGCCCCCATGGATTGGAAATTTCCATATGAGTGAATATGACTACTGATCCAAAACCCTTAATCCATGATCGAAGATAGCTATGAGAGCCACTGGTACTTTAAGATAACTATGGAACATCACCATCTTTAATAGTTAAACCATCTATTATATACATGGGCCATTTTCCATAACTATATTAACTTACCCGAGGATACAAGTCATGAGCTCATGGATTCATGAGGATGAGCGTTGATCAACGTTGATCCACTCGCGTAAAAAACATGTCATCCGAATGCCTTTGGGTTGGTTCAAGGGAACAAACATCAGGAAACCATAATTTCTTCATGGTTCCTTCATGTTCATTGCTAACTATAGTTGAAGGTACAGTACCAAACACTGTATATCATCATGTTTTCTTCCGTTTTTTTTCCAGTGCATCGAATTTTTTCTTACCATTTTCAATGTCATCCCCTGGGGAACGTCATGGTCCAGTCGGGGCATTGTCTCGCCCTACGGGTTGAGGACAATGCCAAGGTTGGTCCGTCTCGATACCTTTCGGCCCATTTCAAAAACCAAAACATCGATTCATAGATCATGTTCACCAGTTTGTAGGCCGAAAATAGCCATGTTGATCCAGTTCGATGTTTTATTTTGGGGTGTACCCAATTTTTTTTCTTCAACCCTGGCAGCCATAGTCATGTGATGAGTTTCTGGCTCAAACGTACATCCTTAGAGGAGGCACCGACTTCCAACAGAATCTCACGGTCTTGGAGAGGGCGCACCCATCCACCTGGGGAACTCTGGGTCAAACTCCTTGGGTACCATATGGACGTCTGAAGATTGGGTATACCACCACTTCTGGCTATTCACATGCATAGCCGTGTATGACTAAAGCTGGTTTCGAACTGAAAGGTGTGGACGTTTTTTTTCAGAGAGATCGCCGGTTTTTGTTTCCCATAAAACCAGTTGTTGTGTGGTTTAACGATTCACAGTTGGTATTGTATAATATTATATAAGCATTCATTTGGATCTATCTTTTTGTTCGGGGTATCAGATTTTTAGCCATACCACAAACCCACGGCCTTGGTCAGGGTCATAGAAACTCCCGAGCGCTCGCTCGTCCAACTGCAGCGTGACCTGCCGATGGGAAAACTTTCGAAAACACTTTAGGTGGCTTAGTCTTTGGGAACATTCGTATATTAAAAAAAAACCGTCATCTTCGAGAAATCTTAAGACATCTTAAAACGACATCATTTTTGAGGAAGACTTGTTGACATTTTCTTTAATGGATACGATTATACCAGTAGTACCGCACAAAGCGGTGGCGGAAGTTTCAAAAATAGGAAACCTATAGGAGAGGCTGGTTGTTGTGAATCACGGATGGCGGAGCGAATCCGCTGATGGACTGAAAGGTGGTTAGAGTTGTGTTTTTTGGAGTGGTTGCAATGGTTGCAGTGGTCACCTGGTCGGTCCCCTCACCCACAGCTGCTGGATGTAGTGTGGTGTAGTGAAGTGCAGCTGTATTTCTGGTTGTAGTGTAGTGGAGCTGTAGCTGTGGTGTAGTGTAATTAGTGCAGCGTTATTGCAGTTGCATTTGTGGTGGTGTACTGGGTGTAGCGCGGTGTAATGTAGAGTAGTGTAGTGTAGTCTAAGTGTGGTGGAGTGCAAAGTTGCGTAGTTGTAGTTGTAGCTGTAGTTGTAGTCGGTGTATATAGTGTAGTGTAGTGTAGTGTAGTGTAATGTAGTGTAGTGTAGTGTAGTGTAGTGTAGTGTAGTGTGGTGAAGTGTAGTGTTGTGTAGTACAATTAGTGTAGGGTAGTTCTAGTTGTAGTTGTAGTTGTAGGCGTAGTTGTAGTTGTAGTTGTAGTTGTAGTTGTAGTGAGTGTAGTGTAGTGTACTGGACTGTAGTGTAATGTAGTGTAATGTAGTGGAGTGTAGTGTAGCGCAATGTAGTGTAGTGCAATTAATGCAAACAGCGTAGTGTAGTGTAGCGTAATGTAGTTGTAGTTGCAGTTGTAGTTGTAGATAGTGTAGTGTAGCCTAGTGGAGTGTAGTCTAGTGTAGCGTAATGTATATAATTTGAATAGTGTAGGGTAGTGTAATGTAATTAGTGTAGTGTAGTGTAATGTAGCGTAGTTGTAGTTGTAGTGGTAGGTGTAGGTGCAGGTGTAGTGTAGTGCAGTGTGATTGAGTGTAGTGTAGTGAAGTGAAGCGGGGTGTCTTGTAGTGTAGTGTAGTGCAGTGTAATTAGCGTAGTGTAATGTAATGTAGTGTAGGTGTAGTTGTAGTTCTAGCTGCAGTTGTAGTTGGTGTAATGTAGTGTTGTTTAGTGTAATGTAGTGAAAATTGAGTGTAGTGTTGTGTACTGTAGTCTGGTGGAGTGTAGTGTAATGTAGTGTAGTTGCAGTTGCAGTTGTAGTTGTAGCTGTAGTTGTAGTTAGTGTAGTGTAGTGTAATGTCGTGTAGTTTAGCGTAGTGTAATGAAATTAGCGTAGTGTAATGTAATTAATGTAGTGTAGTGTAGTGTAGTTGTAGTTGCAGTATCCCCTTGCCAATTCACCCCAGTGACCTGGGTGTTTCAGTTTTATAGGGGACCCAGTGTATCCTTTGAACATGCCCTTCAGTGGCCATCAGCCCTATAAAAATTGAAACCCTGACAGACACATACATAATCAGCCCTATACAATCACAACCTGCTAGTAACCCATCAATATCATCAAGCCCAACAACACTACAAAATTGGGACACCCAGGTCACTTGGGGGGGTGGTACTATCTCCAAATTGACCTTTATAAAATTGGGACCATCCAAAATGGTTTGATCATAGGTGTTTTTTTAAATTAAAATTTGGTGTCCCAAGTCGCATCTTGGGGGCCTCTATTTTCCTTCGTTTATGTGTTCCCCAGTTTTATCTCAGTTTAAGTAATGCCCCAACACACGATGTAAACGTGTGCAGCAGGGGAAAAACATCTTCCACGTTGAAAGGTGAAAATGCTTTCATGTGTTTTTTCTACTGTCTTAATTAAACGCTTTAATATGTTTGATGAACTTTATGGATTGTTTTATGTTTTTTGTATTTTTTTGTTCATGTTTTTCTCTTCTCCAGCATGCGCTTTGCGCATGCTTGAGCGCTCTGATGTAGAAAAAAAACAAAGGTGCTATGAAATTGGGTCCCTGGCATGCAGAACATTGCAGGTAGCTACAAAATTGGAATCCTTTGGTGACCAAGTTGTTTCATGAAACCATGCATTGATACACTAAAAAATTGGCGACTGAACGAAACCATACAAAACGGACATATGTCCCTATAGAATCGGAGCCTCATATAAAATTGGAGCCCTAGGCCACTAAATTTAGGCACCCAAAAAATATATAAAGTTGGGACCCGGAGGTTTGAGATAAAATTAGAGCCCACCAAAACAAGGCAAACAGGGCAGCTGAAATTGACGGGGGAACCTGTATTAAAAAATTGTTTTATACAGCACCTAGGCGTCCCAATTCTAAAGAAAAAAATGCAGGGGAATGTTGTAGTTGTAGTGGTAGTTGTAGTGTAGTCTAGTGTAGTGTGACTGAGTGTAGTGTAGTGAAGTGGAGTGTAGTGTAGTGTAACTAGCGTAGTGTAGCATAATGTAGTGTAGTTGTAGTTGTGGCTGTAGATAGTTTAGCGTAGTCTAGTGGAGTGTAGTGTAGTGTAGTGTAGCGTAATGTGATTAGTGTAGTGTAGTGTAATGTAGTGTAGTTGTAGTTTAGTTGTAGTGGTAGCCGTACTTGTAGTTGTAGTGTAGTGTAGTGTAACGTAGTGGGGTGTAGTGGTGGTTGTAGTTGAAAGTGTTACAAAATCCTCACGGTTTGCTGATTTTTGACAAGGTGCACAATCCGTTGCGCCTGCCACGCAAAACGACATCTGATCGCCAAAAAGCGGTCCGAACATGTGGTGTTTTTGAACATTTGTGACTTGGACATGTGCTTTGCGCCACAACGGCGTACACTTTTTCGACATCTGAACTTCCAAAAGTGGTCCGAGACCGTCTTTTTTACACGTTTGACTTCGAATTTTGCTTCGCGCCACAACGGCATGCACTTTTTCGACATCTCAACTTCCAAAAGCGCTCCGAAGTTGAGGTGTGTTGTGCAGTTTGACTTGGAAATGCGCTTCCCGCCACAAGGGCGTGCAATTTTTCATCCCTCATCTGGCCACATGGCTCCGCACCCGTCGCTTTAGCGAGCCTACTTTTCGACCCTCCGGAGCCACAAATCATTGGCAAAACACAGTGTTTCGCCACTTTGCTACCTTTTCGCGCACCTGCATCTTCTTTCTTCTCACTCTTTCTCTTCTCTGATCTTCTCTCTTCTGCTCTTCTCTTCTCTGACTCTTCCCATCTCTGCTTTCCCATCTGTCCATATTGTCGGAAGTTTGACTTCTAAACTTCCTTCGATAATCCCATTGAAAATAGTTTAAGATAATTGTCTATTTACATATACCAGGCCCGTTCCCATGAAAAATGGAATGTTTAATACAGAATGGAATGTGCTTACCTCACTTTAACCTCTCGCATACTTCAGACAGACTCTGAAACTACGTAGCTAGCTAGTCTCATATGTCCTTCGTTTCAGGTGACGGTGGCTAACATGTATGTATCTCCATTTACGGCGGCAAAATAGACTGGACTCCCTCGCTCTCTGTCTATCTGTAGCCTCGGTATTTAAACTTTATATATATATATACAGTATGCAGATGTATGCAGTATGTATATATATGTATAAATATATAACTACGTATATCTGAGAATATCTACAGAAACTATGGATCTACCTATATTATTGATGATTCTGGGTAAACTGCAACGCGTTATTACCTGAAATAAGGCTCAAAAACTTCTGTTCAGCACTGAAACAAATCTATTTCATCATTCCATCATTCCGTCGCGACGTGAGGTCGTGATCATCTTTATCTAGATTGTTGTATATGAAACTATAATTTCAACTAGCCTTCAGCACAATTTCTCGCCGGGAGCACCTTGCAACTCTCCTGAGGTTGCAAAGTCTTGGTGCGTGCGAAGGCTTTCAGGGCACGTGGTACTTGCAGCGTCGTGATGTACAACTGGCAGCGATGGGCGTCGTCATCGAAGTTGGGAATCTCTAGCAACAAAATAGATAGGGCAATATAGGAAAAATGATGTTTTACAGAATAATTATAAGATTTACATGTACATAGTATAAGAATTTAGTGGGAAAGCAAATGGGTTTTGATAAATCAACATTATTCACCAAGCCTAAAACATACGGCCATAAAATCGGATAGTCACACCAATAAATCATAGTCATTCCAGTGACGGCGCGACCTGAGTTGCTTATAGATCATCCAGAATAACGGTTTGATATGGCCATAAAGTTCTTCTATGGTGTTTTATATACTTATAAACCCCTAATGTCTTGAACCATGAAAACTAAAGATATAAATATCTACATTAATTGGTTGGTGGATAGTTCGCATCTTGGATTAGCTCGTGATACCCAGCAGAGCCCGAGTTGAAAAAAAAAACTTGCAGCAAAATTAATGGATTTTGCAGTCAAATATGTCGTATTTGGGTCATGCAAAACTATCTAAAAATATCTCAAATCCATTGTCCATCCTTTTGCCCGTTGCGGGGTAGGCTGGGACACGGGGACGTGGTCCATTGGCGGGACCGAATCTGACTACATTATCCCAGGATCATCATCATCAAATCCACGATTCCAGTAATTATATTCCAGTCCACTAGGATCATGACATGTTTGTGATCCTCTTAAGTATGTGCCATCACTACCGGTCACTATCAATGAGTCAAATAGAGATGTTTGATGATACGTGATGATACGTGCCGTCAGCGACCTGACAGTGAAGGTCAATGTGTAAGCAGTTTTGGTTGTGAAACGTTGAAGTACGTGATGCCGACAAGCACTATAATGAGACCATTTACTCTCCGTTTGGTTCCCCGTCAAACTCAAGTACACTGAATGTGCTCTGAAATATTGGAATGTAAAACCAGGAGCCATTACCAACATCCGGGACTCTTTATTTTCTTAGAATGTTAACACTATCTCATTTCCTCTGGGGGCCGCTAAGACTCTGATCAAACAGTTCAGGACACCGTCTCAGCTCACGCTGGCCATTCTCGGATGGGTTCAACGGTTAGTTTGGAGCTGGGTATCACATATTTTCTCATTTCTAGCAAACAAATAAAATGCAATCTCTATATGCCCAGCTCACATTTACGTAGATCTACCCTCGTGTAATCTGACCTGACAATATGAGATCCCTAAAGTTCCTTGATTTATAGATCATCTTGGCTGCTGTGACATATTCATTGGTAAGACCTTGTACAATCTTCCAGCAGGTCTAGAAATGCTGGTTTTCAAGTGTAGTTACTTACCCCAAAAAGATAGCAAAGTCGTTCTCCGCTCGTCATTAGGATTTTGCTGCCTTCCACTCGCGCTCGGCCCGCCTGAACAACCTCAGCCCCCGCCACAGCGCCCACATTTTTCACCTCCAAGATGAAAAGGGGATCTGTGGAGTGTCGAAAAGTTGGGGACATCCCATGGTAGGAAACCCAATGCCCCAATCCATCACTAAAAACCTCAAAGCAGGGTTTATACTGAATGAAATTGTGTATTGTATACGACTACCATTTTACTAGTTGGATAGTTGGTATATGACCCCAACGTGTTTAGTCACTGGGGTGGCTTATGGTATTGGGTTTGTGACATTCGTCAACGGGGATCAGGTCAATTCAGGTTCCTTCCAGTAGGGCCCCCGGCCCAAAAAACAAAATTTTTAGATACTTAGATCCTCCAAGTACCCAAAAAAATGGATCCAAGTCCCACGTAACGGGGTATGTTACCACATTTCTCTAGATACTTGGACGGTCTAGGTAATTATCTGCAGATTACGTTCTTGGTTCCAAATTTCCAGGGAAATGCGGTGATTAGACTCCTAAACTTTATTGGACATGCCCACCAGAATCCCAATTCTGTTCTTTTGTAGCATAGGCGATTTTGGTTGAACCCACGAACGTTGTTAATTCTATCTGTCTCAGCATTTATAGGCCGTTTGTGTATAGAAAATAGAAATTATAATATATAATAATTAAGCGTAGAATTGTATGTTATATATGCATATACCTGGGTAATTATAATATTTCACTAACCTGAATTAAGGCCATTTTGGGATGATTCCTCTTATAAATTTTCCCAGATATATGTAGAACCACATCATTCTACCTGCACACCAGTTCCGATCCCTAGGATGCTCCGACAACATGCTTGCCTGACGATGTCTGTTGCGGCCCATACACGTTCCAAAGTACTGTTACAATAAGCGGTGCCATGAAAAAACCCGGGCTACCGTCAACCAAACTCAATCAACCGGGCATTGCTCGAAAAACGTAGACTTGAACAATAGTGGTGAAGTTTTCCTTGGCAGTGACATATATATATATACACATATACATATATCATATATATATACATATATATATATATATACATATGCTAACCCCCCTTGAAACCTACCGGTTTCCTTTTTTTGTGTTTTACAGTGATTTTTGTTGGTTTTTGTCTTGAAAGCACACAGACTTTGGATGCTTGAATATGATGAGTCATGATGCTTCATGTGTAGATTCAATGACATATTTTGAGGATATTTGCAGCGTTTTCGACTACCGTATTGTGTTCCGAAAAAAGTCAAATATTGACAGAATGCGCACGGCACTGTGGCCAAATGTCAATTTTGAGCCTTACACTGGTTTTTACAATGTTTCTGTTCCTTCTTGTGACACACGCTTTTTTTTTGATTTTGTATGCTTTCAGATCTTGCAGGCATACTATATGATGATTCAGAATTTTGATGCTGTGCTGTTGAATGACATGCAGACAAGATGGTTGGCTCCAGATCACATTTTTAAAGCTGCACATCCTCTGCAGAATCGTCTTGGCCAGCTATGGAACCATTTTGGCCATATGCCAGGAACAAAGAGAACCGCAGGCGAGCCAAAGATCACTGTTCCTGTGCCAGTACTCGTACTGGGCACTTCTGATCTTGGCACGCAGCAGTGGTGAACCGACAGTCGCGTTCTGGTTCAAAGTGATGCGCTCCTTGAGGAAAAGCCACACGCGATCAATGATCTGTGTGCCGCCTTTGGTCTTGATAAGGCGGCCAGTGAAGGGATCCTTGTGCGAGGCCAGTTTGACATAGCACGGCTTTCGCCACACCGTTTTTTCCTTCACTTTGACTCGTTTCTTGCAGTGACGCTGGTAGATCACGAGGGGGACGGATAGATTCTGGCAATGCGTCATTGTTGGCAACCGCATCCACCACCAGATTGAGAGGCCCAAGTCAGGAACAGACATCTGAACATCGAACCATGCCGGCGACCTTGCGACAGACACTGGCAACGAAGTCTGGTAGAGATAGTGGACCCTCAATCGTCTCCTCAGTCTTGGAGACAGAAGTAGGGGAATCTAGAGCCCACAGGGATCAGGACTTTCCACCATAGTTGGCCATTGCTGTGTCCACGAGGTTGTGCGCCATGGCAACGACATGTTCGTGGGAATCAGACGGGCTATAGTGAACATGCACGCTGCGATGAAGGAAGCACGTGGGAAACAAAGAAAAGCATCAATGAAGATGTGATGTTTGCGTGATGCTGAAGATCGCAATGAGAATGCAAGCAGAATGTCAACAGTATGCAGCAGACACTTAGGATGGCCTTTTCTAAAGAAATATTCGGACACCACTGCAGTTGCAAGTATTATAGGTTAGATTATTATCATTCTCATATCGAGACACATGAGATCCACCCCGAACTAGTCTAAGCAGTGTGAAATCATGGCCGTGCAAAGATCTAAGCAAACAATCGCACAATATTTTTCCAACACACGCGGGCAGGCTCATAAGGACATGCGCTTGGAGATACACGCTACCTAGCTGCTTCATAATGTTCTGGGTCTTTAGTGCAAAATAAAAACTCATGCCTTGTTCACCAGACGGCTTGTATATATTATAAGATGGCTACTAATTATCACATGCAGTTGGCTCATCAGCAGAACCATGGTCAGATGTCATTTCAGGCTCAGAAGAAGAAGAAGACGACCCATCCTCATCATCAGATGCCATAGGAGCATCCACATCATTCACATCTTCAATGCCGTGTCCCTCGAGTTGACGACGTAACATGGCATTCTCCTTTGTCAGGCCGTCAATGAGTCTCTTGTGGTGATCACTCTGAATGTTTGCCTTCTCGAGCTCCGAAGATGTATGGCATCAGGCACTGAAGATGCCCTCAACGTCGTGCTTTAAGGTTTGCACTTCGGCGGCTTTCTCCTTCAGCTTGGCCTTGGCAACTTCAAGATCCATGGCACAATTTCGTGGTGGGGAACATGCTGCCTTGGGAGCCTCATCTGATGAGTCGTCCGAGCCCGAGGAGGAAGAACCTGAGGATGACGAGACAGAGGATGACTTCTTGTCTTCTGGCATCTTGCCTTCCGGCTTCCTATCTTCTAAGGCCAACTGCTCAGCACTCCTTTTGGGATTGGCCAGGAAAGTCTCAAGCCGCCTTTGCGCTTCCTCATTCCACCCACCACTCCACCGGGCTGGAGTCGAAGTTGCCGTTGTCTCCATCATGGTGGTCACATCCTTCTTCTGGAGCGGTTGTCGGGTCGGATGTGCCACCAGGGTTCCTGCCGCAATCTTGTCCAGCACCTCCTGTGTAGATGGCCGCGTCATTGTAATTTTGATGCCTGGTTCATTCTGGACGCCCAAGGTCATCACAGCCATCCCATTTTGCAGCTTCACCGTTCGAATGCCATGATAGAAAGAGAGGAAGGAGTGGATGCGTTGGTTGCTGAAGCAAAAAGCGGCACTGGAGAAGCGAGAAAGGAAGTAAGGCAAACAGACTGGAGAAGATGACATCGTAAATGCAGGAATGCGTTCAGAATGCATTCTTTCCCTAGTCTTTTGGGAATCTTAGATTTAAAACCAAGAACCAAGAACTAAGATTTGCCCGCAGGAATCTTTGGGGAATCCTAGATTTAAAACCAAGAACCAAGAACTAAGATTTGCTCAGGAGTTTGTGGGATCTTAGATTTAAAACTAAGAACTAAGATTTGCTCAGGAGTCTGTGGGGAATCTTAGTTCTTGGCTCTTGGTTTTGGTTCGGAAATTCTAAGATTTGTTCAGAAGTCCTGGGGGAATCTTAGTTCTTGGTTCTTGGTTTTGGTTCGGAGTTCTAAGATTTGTTCAGGAGTTGTGGGGGAATCCTAGTTCTTAGATCATAGTTTTAGCACAGACTGCATTCTGAATGCATTTTTCCCAAAATGCTATCATTGAAGTTAAGTTCAATCAGTCTCAATAGCATACTTATAATAGCATACTTGTTACACTATGAGAATATATATATATATAGGACCCTTAGCGTGTATGTAAGGTAACCCCGTATTGACCCAAAAATCTGATAAATATGTCAAAAAGGTAGGTTTCAGCGGGGGGTGCAATATATATATATAATAAATATATGTCATTAAATTATATATCGATGCAATATCACCCACAAGAAACAACCAACACCTAGTTTTGCCTTTACTGATCAGCAGGGGTCAAACTTTCTGGCCTCAACCATACCCTCAGTTGGCTGATGCTGGATTTTCATGGACTCAACACTCATATGAAACCCCACCTATTTGCAGGTAAAATCCTCACCAATACCGTCAACCCTTCAAGACTAAACCAAGTGTAAAAAAACATTGATTAAAAAAACATACACCCCTTCAGGATAACATAGAACAAAACCGACTTTTTTAGAATTTTAACATGGAACAAATAAATGGTACATAAATGACCCCGGGAAGGTGAACATGGAACAAAAGTCAATTGTGACCGGAGCCATTTTTTTCTGAAAATGACCCCGACCTACGTTGGCTGCCCCCCAAAATCGTTCCATGTTAATTTACTAACCATCAACAAACAGTTCCATGTTAGTAGTTGCCAGGGGGTGCCACACGATTGTTTAACATAGAACTCCTGGAGGGGTCCTTTCTCAAACCTTGTTTTTGTTCCATGTTAAAACAAAGTTAACTCGGGCTCCCGGATTAGAATGACATGATAAATTTAACATGGAACTCCTGGAGGGGTCCTTTCTCAAACCTTGTTTTTGTTCCATGTTAAAACAAAGTTAACTGGGGCTCCCGGATTAGAATGACATGATAAATTTAACATGGAACTCCTGGAGGGGTCCTTTCTCAAAACTTGTTTTTGTTCCATGTTAAAACCATGTTAACTGGGGCTCCCAGATTAGAATGACATGATAAATTTAACATGGAACTCCGGGGGGTCTTGTCTCAGATTTTAAAAATGGTCCATGTTAAAAAACGTTATTGGGGTGTCATGTCCCGTCCTGTCTTCAAACCTTTTTTTTGCCCGGTGCAAGCGCGATGCGAGCGGTCTTTGCATGTGATTCTGTACTGTGCATCTATAGTACGTGGTCTCATTTCAATTCATTTCATGGGTCATATACGGTATGTACAGTATATACAGTATATACAGTATATACGGTATGTACAGTACTGTATACTGATGTTGGGAAATCTGCTTTGAAACGGATACAGTGCAGTATTGTACATACAGTATCACCTGTACAGTAAATGGGGGATGCAGCAGCCAGTCCTCCTCAGACTTCTTCAAGGCCCTGTACCTCTCCCGAATCTCATCTCCATCTTCTTGTTCCTTTGCCAGCGCAGCGCTTTTGGCCTTCAGCTTGATCAGCAGCTGCACCGCGATCTTTTTCAACTCCTGGCAGACAGTAGAAAACTGTGCAGTAAATGTGGGCAATCATGGTGCCATCCAAA